>ULYK01020237.1_pt1 | contig 25766 bp, 20 predicted proteins | sample 1962061 | NCBI WGS metagenome assembly ULYK01 (sample SAMEA4835860, study PRJEB28245) | human gut metagenome | biome: gut microbiome; material: fecal sample | place: Denmark | collected 2008
AGCATGGCGCCATCGGTCACGGACCATTTTTGTTCCAGAGGCTGTCCCCACAGGGTCACTCCCTGGGTCCGGTTCTGGGGATCCAGCGTCTGGAGAGCCTGTTTCATCTGTTCCACCAGGAGGTCCCCCACTGCTCCCATGGCGGCGCTGATCAGATCCAGGGCCCGGCAGACCGCTGCTTTTTGGACTGTTTCCGGCAGCGTATCCCAGGAAAGGCCGGCCGCAAATTGGGCCAGCCTCCCCAGAGGTGCTGCCAGCACCTTGTTTTCCATTGTCCTGCCTCAGCTTTCTTTGAACAGATTGATCATGGAACCGGCCAGCAGGGTCTTCCGTTCCGTATCGTTGAGGATTTTCAGATCCAGGTGGAGGGTCCGGGTGCTGCCGTCGGTGCCGATCACCGTGGCATCGATGCCTCCCCTGTTTTCCGCCACCACCTGACGGATGTTGGGCAGCCAGAGGAATTCTCCCACTTTCAGGTTGATTTCCTGGTCCGGATGGGTGAAAGGCAGCATCCCCCAGTTCACGCAGTTGCTCCGGTACCGTTTGGTAGCATATTCGATGCAGATGTTGGCCAGTCCCCCCAGCACCTTCTGGCAGGAAGCGGCATATTCACGGGCGGAACCGTCTCCGGGCCGTTTGGCATAGAGCACGGAACCGATGCCGGTGGTTTTCATCAGGGTATCCAGGTCTTTGTCCACGTCAATGCCCACCTGTTTCAGCGGTGCATAGAATCCTTCCGCCGTCTTCCGGTCTCCGGCCAGACGGGCCTTTTCATAAGCCTGGGCAGCCTTGGCCCGGCCTACGTATTTCGGATCCTTCCGCAGCAGGGTGAATTCAGAGATCTTAAAGGGGTTGGACCGGTAGGAAGCGGTTTCCCCGGAAGGGATCAGTTCATCAGTGGTGGTCACTTCGTCCCGGATCACCGAAGCCACCTGAAGCAGCAGGTTGTCGGTGAGATGTTCCATGGCCGGCCAGTCCTTGATGAAGGGCCCGTAGACGATTTCCGTCTCCGGCTGGGCTTTGCCGAAACCGTTGTACACCACATTGTCGTAAATCTTTTTGTTGAAGGTGAAGGCCGGCAGTTCTTCCGGTTTGAACACATCCCCGATTTCCTCCGCAGAAGTCAGGTACCCGCCGTTGAAGGCCGTGGCAGCAATGGACTTGGAGTCCATAAGGGCGGCAGAAGCCACCTGGCCCATGTTGGGCTTGGACCCTTCCCGGTTAGGGTAGTTCCGGGTGGAATGGCGCAGGACGAAGGCATTGTTTTCCGGACAGTCGCTGGCGCCGAAGCAGGGGCCGCAGAAAGCCGTCTTGATCCGGACTCCTTCGGTCATCAGGTCATTGGTGATCCCGTCCCGGTTCAGTTCCGTGAGCACCGGCTGGGAAGCCGGGTAGATATTCAGAGGGAACATGCCCAGGCCCCGGTTTTCCGCTTTGGCCACCTGGTCCACATAGGCAATGTTTTCAAAGGAGCCGGCGGCACAGCCGGCAATGGCTGCCTGATCCACCAGGATCCGGCCGTTCTTCTGGATCTTGCTCATCATATCCGGATGGATGTCCGGGTTGTTTTCAAAGACGGTCCTGGCATTGTCTTCCACATATTTCATGTATTTTTCCGGGTTGGCAATCACATCCTTCAGGGGAAAGGCGTTGGAAGGATGGTAGGGCAGGGCGATCATGGGCTCCACCGTATCCAGGTCGATGTGGATGAAGCTGTCGTAAAGGGCCTTGTCTTTGGGAGCCAGATGCTTGTAATCCCCTTCCCGGTCATGGATCCGGTAATCTTCCCGGACCGTATCATCGGTTTCCCAGATGGAAGTGAGGCAGGCGGATTCCGTGGTCATGGTATCGATGCCGTTCCGGAAATCCATGGACAGGGAATGGACCCCGGGGCCCACGAATTCCAGGATTTTATTCTTCACAAAGCCGTTCTTGAACACGGCACCGATGAGAGTCAGGGCCACATCCATGGGCCCCACCCAGGCTTTGGGAGACCCGGTAAGATACACCCCCACCACCTGGGGATATTTCAGTTCATAGGTCTTGTCCAGCATGGCTTTGGCCACTTCCGGGCCCCCTTCCCCGATGGCCAGGCAGCCCTGGCTGCCGTACCGGGTGTGGGAGTCGGAAACGATGGCCATGCTGCCGCCTTTGACGATCATTTCCCGCATGTAGGAATGGATCACCGCTTCATGGGGCGGTACGAAGATGCCCCCGTATTTTTTGCAGATGGTTTCCGCATATTTGTGCACGTCGGAGTTGATGGTACCCCCTACGGCGCACAGACAGTTGTGACAGTTGGTGAACACCGTTGGAACTGGAAACTTTTTCAGTCCGGAAGCGCAGGCGGTCTGCATGATGCCCACATAGGTATTGTCATAGACCCCGATGGCGTCGAACTTCAGCTGCAGGTTGGCCGGATCTCCGCTGGTGTTGTGGCGGGCGATGATCTGGTACGCAATGGTGTTCTTCCGGCCGGCTTCCGGGTCCCATTCCGGATGGTCCTTGGCCGGTACAAAGGTTTTGCCCCCGTCCAGGGCATAATAGGCTTCATTTACACACTGAATCATGATTCTTCTCCTTTTTTCCCTCAGCGGATATATACAAATCCATCCATGATCCGGCGGGCTGTACGGACCACGCCGCCCTGGAGCACTTTTTCTCCGTCCATCTTCATCAGCACATCGGTGACCCCGCTGGAGTGGCCCAGCCGGACACAGTCGCTGTTATGCTCTCCCAGGATGTCACTGACAATGGTCCCGGGGATCTTGGCAGCCGCCCCGGTGGCCACAGCCACGGTCATGGGATAGGCCTTGTGGAGGGCTCCCACGGAAATAGCCCGGACGCACAGGTCCATGTCACCGGCCTTTACCACATTTCCGTCCATGTTTTTGTAATCCTGGGCCGGACTGACAATGGCCACCTTGGGAGCGGAAGTGGATTCCGTCCGGGCCTTCATTAAGTCATCCACAAACCCGAATTTCTGAGCGGTGATGCCCCGGATCCGCTCGATGTGTTCCATCACGTCCCGGTTCTGGTTCAGTTCCGTCAGTTCCGTTCCGGTGATGCCCAGGTCTTTGGCCTTGATGAAGACCACCGGGTTGGAGCAGTCGATCATGGTCACTTCCGCCGGTCCGTATCCGGGCACGTCGATGGTTTCCTTTTTCTGTCCGGTGGGGAACAGTTTCCCGGTCTTGGCTCCGGCGGGATCTTCGAAATACATGTCGATCCGGGACCCGGTGCCCGGCACCCCCTGGATTTGGGCATCCCCGTTGACACAGGCTTTCCCGTCCTGGACCCGGACGTGTTCTTCAATGACCTTGTTTGTATTCACATTGTAGACCCGGACTCTGGTGATCCCTTCCACCGGTTCCACCAGCCCTTCATCAATGGCGTAGGGCCCCACCGCGGAGGAAATGTTCCCGCAGTTGGCGGAATCATCCACCCGGGGGATCACAATATCCACCTGGTAGAAGTGGTAGTCCACATCGATGCCGGGACGGGCGGACCTGCTGATCACCGCCACTTTGGAAGTGGAGCTTACCGTGCCTCCCATACCGTCGATCTGCTTCACATCCGGGGTCCCCATCACCTTCAGGAAGATTTCCGGCCACTGTTTTTCATCCGCCGGCAGATCCTCCTTGTGGAAAAAGACCGCCTTGCTGGTGCCGCCCCGCATGTATACGCAAGGGAACTTCCGCTGTTTCTGATTCATGGTATTTCCTCCTTCTGACCTGTGAGCCATTCTCTGTTCTTGTTGTCTCCAGTATAGCCCTTTCTTTCCATTATGAAAAATGATAGAATATGCTTAAATATCATTCCTATTTGGAATATAGAAGGGAGTCTTTTAGATGGATGAACGGGATATCCAGATTTTCCAGAGCCTTATGGAAACCCGGAACGTGACCAAAACCGCCCAAGCCCTGTACATGACCCAGAGTGCCATTACCAAGCGGCTCCACAAACTGGAAGAGGAACTGGGGGCCCCTCTTTTCCTCCGTTCCGTCAAGGGACTGATCCCGGCGCCTTCTGCCGATGCCATCGGGGAAGAAATGGGACGGCTCCAGGAATCCCTCCAGCGTCTGAAGACCCTGTCCCAGTATGCCCAGGGCCGAATCGCCGGCCATCTGAAATTCGGTGTTTCCGTAAACTATGCCCGGTACACCCTGCCCCCCCTCCTGAAGCAGTACATGACCGACTATCCGGAAGTCCGCATCGACGTGACCACTGGCCAAAGCCTGGACCTGTTCACCAAGCTCCAGGAAAACCGGCTGTCCATGGCGGTGCTCCGGGGGAATTTTCCCTGGGCGGGAGAAAGCCTGCTGCTGTCCCGGGAACGGGTCTATGCGGTAACCAGCCGGGCCAATGAGGGCATGGCCCTGTCCCGGCTCCCCTACATCCACCGGCAGTCCGACAAGCCTTTCATGTCCCGGATCCAGCGATGGAAACTGGAACAGCACATTACGGAAGCCGCCTCCTCCATCCAGGTCAACGACATTTCCACCTGTCTTTCCATGATCACCAACGGCATCGGGTGGTCCGTACTGCCGAAAATCTGCCTGAAGGACCGGGAAGACCTGGTGTGCCAGCCCCTCACCTTCCAGGACGGTACCCCCTTCACCCGTTCCACCTTCGCCCTGTACCGGGAAGAATACGCCCAGCTGCCCCAGGTGAAGATCTTTCTGGAGAGATTGAAAGGGGCTGTTGCATGAGCAACAGCCCCCTTTCCTATTCTTTCCACACTACACATACCGGCGACCCGGCGTTGATCTGTTTTTCTTCCCGTTCCAGGGTCCCGTCTTCCTGGATCTGGAAAACCGTAAGGGTGTGGGTCAGTTCGTTGGCAGCCACCAGGCGTTTTTCTCCCGGTTCCAGGTCCAGAAACCGGGGCTGTTTCCCTTCCGTGGGCAGGTTCTGCCGGAAGGACAGCCGGCCTGTTTCCGGATCGATGGCAAGCACCGTCACCGAATCATGGGTCCGGTTGGACACATACACGGCCTTCCCTTCCGTGCCCATAACGATGCCGCTGGCCCAGCCAGGCCCGAAATAGTCATCGGGCAGAGTGGTGACCATCTGCCGGGGTTCCAGGGTCCCGGTTGTTTCATCGAAATGGAAGAAAATGGCAGTGCTGTCCTTTTCGTTCACCAGATACACCCATTTCCCGTTGGGATGGATGGCCACATGCCGGGGTTCCGCTCCTTTCCGGGCCGTCCACACAAAAGCTTCCTTCAGATGGTTGTCCTGAGGATCGATGGCATAGACTTCCACCTTTCCCACCCCGTGGTCCCGGCCCTGGCAGGGTACCAGCAGCCACTTTCCGTCCGGATGGAGACATACCTGGTGGGGATGGGAAATGTACCCATGGCCGGGCTCACCGGAAACGAACAGCACCTGCCGGACCTGGCCCAGGCTCCCGTCCTGTTCCAAGGCCAGTTGGGTGAGGCTGCCCGTTTCCAGGTTGGCCACATACAGACTTTGGCCGTTGGGGCTTACCACCAGGTGGACCGGGTTGGTACCATAGGTAGAAACAGAATTCAGCTCCGTCAGGTGCCCTTCTTTTCCCACCTGGAAGGCAGTGACTTCACTGTAATCTCCATGGACCGCATAAAGCCGGTCCTGTTTTTCATTCAGGCACAGGTAGGACGGATTGGGGCCGCAGGACAGGGTCTGGATCTTTTCCCAGACTGCCTTCTCCCGGCGGTACACGGTGATTCCTTCTCCCAGGGCTTTTCTTTCTTTGGTAGTTCTGGATCCGATATATGCAAACATACTATGCCTCCTCCATCATTGTAAAAAGGACAAACCACCGGCCAGGGTGAACAGGAAAATAATGGCCACACACATGGCAGACACCCCGAACAGTTTGGCAAATAAAGACGAATCATTTTCTTTCCCGCTTTTTTCCTGGGCGCAGCTGGCCATCACCAGGGAGCCCCCGGTGGACATGGGACTGATTCCCGCCACCGTAGCCGAACACACAATGGCTGCCACCATCTGGATCAGGGAGGCGCCTCCTACATTGGCCGCCACTTGGGGCACGGTGGGGATCAGGGTAGGAAACACCACCCCGTTGGCGCTGGAGAACCAGGACATGATGCCTCCCGTAAGCCCCATGAGAGCCGGGGCGGTAGCCGGACTCATGAAAGAAGCCAGTCCCTTGGCCAGCAGATTGATGCCTCCTAGGAGCTTCACGGCATTCATCAGAACACTGATGCCGCAGATCAGGATCAGGGTGTTCCAGGGCAGGCTTTTCACCGCTTTCTTTTCATCCACTTTCCCGGTAAACAGCAGGACCAGGGCCAGCAGGAAGCATACCAACCCCACATCCTGGGAAAAGCCCACCACGGAAACGAACAGGGCTACGATCAGACCCAGGCTCAGTTTCTGCTGTCCGTCAAAGACAATGGGTTCCGGGTCACGCTGGACCGGCTGCCCCCGGAGCTTCCACCCTTTGAACACCAGATAGGTCACCAGGGCGCACAGGGCATTGGCGGCAGTGACTCCGGCAAAGATAGCCATCCCCGGCATGGGGATCTTCATCTGGCCAAGCAGATCCCCCACAATGATCCCGGTGAGGGCAATGGGAGAGGCGGTTCCTCCCACCGCTCCCAGGATGGCCATGGACCCCATCAGGATGGGACTGGCATCCAGATGGAAGGCCAGGGGCACTGCAAACAGCACCATCACCGTCTGGACGCTGATGGCCCCAGGCCCGATGGCGGACAGGATGAAGCTCACCAGATAGATCACAATGGGCACTAGGAACACTTTGGTGCCGCAGAGCCGGGTCAGCTTCTTGGATGCCTTGTCCAGGGTCCCGTTTTCCTGGAGCAGGGCAAAGAAGAACATGGTCCCCAGCAGGGTCAGGAACAACTTACCGGGAAATCCTCCGTAGAGTTTTTTCACTGGCAGGTTCCCCAGTTTCCCCAGGACCAGCACAGCCCCCAGGCTGATCAGCCCCACATTGGATTTTTTCACGAACCCCAGGGCAATGGCCCCGAACAGAAACACCAGTGCAACAAATGACATGGACATGATACTCCCCCTTTGGATCAGAAAAGGCTCCGTGCGTCCTTTTCTTTCAGATTATTCCGAATCCGTTGCTGATTCCATTATAAGGAAGATAAATCATTCTGAAAAATGAATAAAAAGAGCTATTTTCCATTCCCTTAGGGAATCATGGCTCTATTCCTGTTTTTCCGCTATAATAGATTCATACTGACACAGTAAAGGAGAGATTTTCTATGGATATACAGGAAACCCTGACCCGGCAGCTGCCTTTGTATGCCCGGGTGCTGGTGAAAAAAGGGATCTGCCTCCAGAAGGGCCAGATCCTGGTGATCAACGCCCCGGTGGAGGCCAGTTCCTTTGCCACCCTGCTTACGGAAGAAGCCTACCAGGCCAGTGCTTCCCAGGTGGTGTTCAACTGGTACTGCAACGGCACCACCAGGCTCCGGTACGAATATGAAACCCAGGACAAGTTTGAATCCGTTCCGGGCTGGCGCAGCGAATTCAACCTGTACTACTACCGGAAGGGAGCGGCCTTCCTGAGCCTGATCTCCGCAGACCCCTATGCCATGAAGGGCATCGACCGGAACAAGATCATGGCCTGGCAGAAGGCGTTCCACCAGGTGGTAAAGGAGTATTCCGACGGGATGATGGCTTCCAAGACCAACTGGCTGGTGGCCGCCGTCCCCAGTACCGTTTGGGCCCGCCTGCTGTATCCGGATCTGCCGGAACAGGAAGGAAGGGACCGGCTGTGGATCCAGCTGCTGGATGCGGCCCGGTGTCTGGGAGAAGACCCGCTGGCGGACTGGGACAAGCATCTGGCAGAGCTGAAACAGCGGTGGGAATGGCTGACCGCCCAGCAGTTCACTTCCCTGGAATATAGAAACAGCCTGGGCACCCATCTCACCGTGGGCCTGCCGGACCGTCACATCTGGCAGGGCGGAGCCGAAACTACCGGCCGGGGCTTTTTGTTCAACGCCAACATCCCTACGGAAGAAGTCTATTCCGCTCCCCAGGCGGACCGGGTGGACGGGGTGGTGTGCAGCACCCGGCCGCTGGTGTACAGCGGCAATCTCATTGAAAATTTCCGGCTGACCTTTAAAAACGGAAAAGTGGTGGAGGCCACTGCAGAAAAAGGAGTAGAAATCCTGAAAGACCTGCTGAAAATGGACGAAGGAGCCTGCCGGCTGGGGGAAGTGGCTCTCATTCCCTACCACTCCCCCATTTCCCTTATGGACAGGGTTTTCTACGAAACCCTCCTGGACGAAAACGCCTCCTGCCACCTGGCCCTGGGAGATGCCTATCCCACCTGTGTGGAAAAGGGAGCGGACATGAGCGAAGAAGAACAGAAAAAAGCCGGCCTCAACGATTCCATGATCCACGTGGACTTCATGGTGGGCAGCCCGGATCTTTCCATCACCGGGATCCGGAAAGACGGCACCCGGGTGCCCGTGTTCGTGGACGGGGATTGGGCGTAAAAAAAGGGGGGTGTGAAAAAATTCACACCCTCTTTTAATTTTTACTTCCCGTGCCGTTCCCATACAGCCTGAGGAATGAACACCAGGTGCTGATTCACGAAGGTATCGAATCCGCTCCGGGACAGTTCGTGGCCGTAACCGGAATTCTTTACGCCTCCGAAGGGCAGTTCCGGCAGAGAGGTCCAGCCATGATTGATGAAGCTCATACCGGTTTCGATCCGGGCCGCCACCCGGCCTGCATGGTCCATATCACTGCTGAACACCGTGTTCCCCAGTCCATAACTGGAATCATTGGCCAAGGCAATGGCTTCCTCTTCGTCCCGGACTTTGTATACCACACCTACCGGGCCGAAGACTTCTTTGTTGTAGAGGGGATTGTCTTTCGTCACATCGGTCAGAATGGTGGGCATCACGAAATAACCGGGGCTCTCGATAGGCTGGTTCCCGTACACCACCCGGGCACCGGCCTGGACAGCCTGGTCAATGGCGGCCAGCACATCCCGCTTGGCCGTGGCGGAGGACAGAGGTGCCAGCGTGGTAGCCGGATCCATGGGATCCCCCCATTGGGCGGAAGCAAAGACTTCCGTCAGATCCTGGAGGAACCGGTGATAGTTCTTTTCCGTCACGATAAACCGTTTGGAAGAAACACAGACCTGCCCTGCATTGTACAAACGGGCGGCAAACAGCTGGGACTTCACTTCGTCCATATCCGCATCATCCAGGACAATGAAGGCATCGTTGCCCCCCAATTCCAGGGAGGAAGGCTTCAGGGCCTTTCCGGCATGTTCTGCTACAGAGGAACCTCCCCGTTCCGATCCTGTCAGGCAGGCTCCGGCCACCCGGGGATCCTCGATGATCCGGGAAACCTGATCATAGCTGGCAAACAGATTCTGGAAAGCTCCTTCCGGAGCCCCCGCTTCCCGGACCAGGGCTTCAAAGGCCAGGGCAGAGCCAGGACAGTTGGAGGCATGTTTCAGCAGCAGCGGATTCCCTATGATGAAGTTGGGAGCAAACACCCGCATCACCTGATAGAAGGGAAAATTCCAGGGTTCCACCGCCATGATCACACCTCGGGCCTGTTTCAGGATATAGGCTTTGCCGGCAGGGGTTTCCACCGGTTCCCGAGCCAGGAATCCATCCGCCTGGTCCGCATAATATTCGGCAATGGCGGCGCAGAGGGCCACTTCTCCCTGGGCTTCCACAAACAGTTTGCCCATGTCTTTGGTCATGGTTTCCGCATACCGGTCCAAATCCCTCCGGAGCAGTGCGGCTACCTGACGCAGGACAGCTTTCCGGCCTTCCACATCATTGTCTTGCTGCCAGGCCTGATATTGTCCATAGGCCCGTTCCAGGGCTTTTTCCACCCCAGCATCGGACAGATTTTCATAGGACTGGAGCACTTCATTGGTATAGGGGTAAATCGTCTGATAAGCCATCTTTGTTCCTCCTTTATTTTTTCAATTGTATTTATGCTGTTTACAGTTAGCCATATTATACGATATAGCTTCCAGAAGCGCAAGTATTTTTAAGAATTTTTATTAATTAAAAAGGAACTGTTGCATATGCAACAGTTCCTGCAGCAGCCCTGTATTCTCTTTATTTCTCCATCCCCCAGGCATACCCGGTCATAGCCATGGATCCCAGGTTGCAAACTTTGTTGAACACCTGGGCCCGGTCGCTTCCGGCGGCTCCCAGGCACACCAGAAGGGGCAGGTAGTGGTCCGGAGTGGGTACGGCATACGCCGCATCCGGATGGGATCCGAACCCGATCACCTTGTCCGTGTCTCCCTGGAGCACCGCTTCGGTAATATAGTCATTGAACCGGAGAGTGGCGGCAGAACCGCCCTTGTTGTCCCATTCCACTTCCCGGAGGTTGTGGACCACGTTGCCGCTGCCCAGGATCAGATATCCCTGTTTCCGGAGATCTGCCAGCTTCCGGCCCAGCTGAAATTCTTCCTCATGGGAAATATCCCCGTCCACGGACAGCTGGACCACGGGAATATCCGCCTTGGGGAACATATGCACCAGCACCGTCCAGGCCCCGTGATCGATGCCCCAGTCGTCATTGACGGCCACGGCGGAACCCAGCAGTTCCTGCACCTTCCCGGTCAGTTCCCGATCCCCTTTGGCAGGATACTTCACTTCATACAATTCCTTGGGGAAGCCGTACATGTCATAGATCTGCCGGGGTTCCGGGGCGCTCTGGACGAAGGTCCCGTGGGTGTACCAGTGGGCGGACACCATGAGGATGGCCTTGGGTTTGCCGAACTGCTTTTCCACGGCCCGGCCGATCCGGTCCATCCCTTCCGTGATTGCATTGTGTGCCAGGGCAATCATGGGGCTGCCATGGCCGGAAAACACCACCGGCATGATTTTCTGATCTTCCATGGTTTCTCTCCTTTTATTTCAGATACTTGTCAAAGAAATCTCCAATCACCTGGAGCACATTGTCCTGAACCCAGTACACGCCTCCATGGGCGGCTCCCGGAATCTCATACCGTTCTGCCGGAACTCCCTTAGCTTTCAGGGCCTGGTACAGCAGGTCCGTCTGGCCCGGGGACACCACTTTGTCCGCCGTCCCGTGCATCAGCAGCATGGGGGCGCTGTTTTTCCCGATATAGGCAATGGGGTTGGCTGCTTCCGTGGCTTTGGGATCGGCGCTGACCCCGCCGTCTTTTCCGCCGAACACCGGGCTGCCATTGATCCACAGGGCTTCCGTGGCTCCGGCGGACTGATGGAGCTTCTGGTTTTCCGGGCTGTAGTCCATGCCCACCCGACTCAGGTCGGAGAGCCCGTAGAGATCCACGGCACAGTTCACCTGGCTGGATTCCTGGAGATTTTCTCCTTTGTCAAAGGTCCTGGTGCCGCTGGTGGTCCCTGCAAAAGCGGAGAGATAACCCCCGGCGCTGCCTCCCACGATGCCGATCCGGTTTTTGTCGATGTTCCATTTGTCCGCATGGGCCCGAAGATACCGGATGGATGCCTTCACATCTTCCAGAGGTTCCGGGAACCGGGCGGTGGGCGCCACCCGGTAGGTAATGCTGGCTACCACATAGCCTTTTTCCGCCAGGTAGTTCCGCAGCTGGACCCCGTTGTCCCGGTTGGCGTTGATGAAGCCCCCACCGGTTACAAAGACGATGGCGGGCATTTTCTCTTTTTTCTGGGGCTGGAGCAGATCCATGGCCATGGGCACATTGGGATAGCCCCGGGTGGGCACCTGTTCATAGACCACACCGGAAATCTGCTTCACTTCCGTTTTCACCGGAGTCACCTCCAGGGTCTTGCTGGCATAATGCTCTGCCCCTTCTGCCCCGGAAAATCCCGTCATGCCCAGCAGCAGCAGACTGGACAGCACCAGCCGGCTCATTTTTCCTTTCATTTTCATAAAACTGCCTCCCTTGCTCGCTCTCAGACTGTCTTCCTCCTGCTGAAGGAAAACATGTAAATATTTACATATTTTGGTTGTCACGAGTGTAGCATGTTGGCAGACAGGCTGTCAATATGCCTGGATGTCCTTTTTTCTATGATATAATACAACGGAAGAAAGGAGCCCTCCCATGACGAAAGAAAACACCCTCCAGTATGTTCTGCTGGGCCTTTTGGCCAAGCAGGATCTCACCGGCTACGACATCAGGAAGATCTTTGCCCAGGAAGTGGGAGACTTCTGGAGCGCCCGGCACAGCCAGGTCTATCCGGAACTCCGGAAGCTGGAAGAAAGTGGACAGATCACCAGCTATACCGGCACCGTGGGCACCAAGCTCCAGAAAAAATACTACCGCCTGGCCCCTTCCGGCCGCCAGCGGCTTCGGGACTGGCTGGCCCAGCCTTTGGGCAGCATCATGCCCACCCGGGACGAATTCACCATGAAACTGTACCTGATCCGCAGCCGGAAAGATCCCCAGCTCCGTCAGCTGTTCCTGGAAGACATCCAACGCCACGAAGAACGGCTGGCCCACCTCCGGCTCCGCTGGCAGCTGCTGTTCCCCACCCAGGAAGACCGGGAAAAAGAATACGGCCACGCCCTGATCCTCCAGGAAGCCATCCAGCGGGAAACCCGGAAGCTGGAGTGGGAAAAGAAGCAGTTGGCGGAGATTTAACAATTTGTAAATTTTTTGGGGAAACGGTTGAAGGCACCGGATTTTCGCGATAAAATATTGACCCGGTAGTCAAGATGTGCAGAACAATCGAAGAGTTGTACAGGACGTGCCGCCGGCACGTCCTTTTTGTAAGGAGCAGGTATGGAGAAAAAGGAACTGACGGATAAATTGAAAGGAATCAAGGGGATCCTCCCTTCCGGGCACCTGGTGGGAGCCGGTTTTTCTTTCCAGTGGAAAGATGCAGACGGGCAAATCCAGGAATTCCATGCAGGGCCCAAGCTGCTGGTGGGCTTCTGCGGTGCCTTCCTGGCCAGCCTGATGGGGCTGGCGGTGTGTGCCGGGCTGCTGTTCAAGGCCTGGGACGAACAGACGGAACTGGCCAACTACCGGGCGGACTATGGGGTCTATACGGAACGGCTGGCCAAGCTTATGGATGACAACGAAAAGCTCCAGCGGGAACTGGCCCAGGTGGTCCAAGTGGAAAACGCCGTCCGTCAGAAGCTGGCCAAGGACGGAGTAAAAATCGGAGAAGATGCCGTGGACAAAAAGTCCAAGGAACTGGACAAAGGGGGCCAGGGAGGCTCCACCACCGCTGACCAGCTTTCCGTACTGGAAGTCCAGGATGAAATCAACTGGAAAAAGCTGGCCTACAAGAAGGAAAACCTCACCAACATGCTGCTGGCCCTGTCGGATACCGGGGACGGCACCTACGGCTGGCCGGTGAGCGGCGGAGAAATCAGTTCCTTCTTCGGGCTCCGGGCAGATCCTTTCGGGAACGGCAGTGATTACCATCCCGGGGTGGACATCGCCGTGGATTACGGCACCCCCATCAAGGCATCCGCTGCCGGAACGGTGGAAGATGCCCAGTGGAACGGGGGCTACGGCCGGTTCGTCAGCATCAATCACGGCAACGGGCTCACCACCTGCTACGGCCACATGAGCGCCATCGCCGTCCAGCCGGGCCAGACCGTACGCCGGGGAGACATCATCGGCTACGCCGGCAGCAGCGGCTACAGCACCGGCCCTCACGTGCATTTCGAAGTGCGCCAGAACGGGAGTCCGGTGAATCCGCTGAATTTTGCAAGGCCGGTGGGATAAAAAAGGAGCTGTGAAGAAATGAATCCTCATTTCTTCACAGCTCCTTTTTCCAATTCCTGAAAATGCTTTTGGAGGGCGGCGGCCATTTCTTTTACCCAGGGCCGGTCTTCTCCCTGACGGCAGGCCAGGTACAGCCGGTGGAAAGGGGTCCTTTCCGCCAGGGGGAATATGGAAAATCCTCTTTCGCCCATGGCGGCTGCCACCGACCGGGGCACCAGCATCCAGTCTTCCGGAGCCTGGAAGTACTTTTCGGCGGTGGGTGTGCTGTTCACCCGGATCTTGCTGTCCATGGCCCGCCAGTACTGATCATGCCAGCTGCGGAATTCTTCCGTGAAGATCTGGAAGATTTCCTGTTTCCCGTTGAGTTCTTCCATGGAAATGACCTTTTTCCCCTGGAAGTCTCCCGGATCCTTCATCACCACCAGGAACGGCTCTTCGTGGAGCAGCACACTGACCAGTCCCCTGTTGGAAAGGGGGAACTGCACAATGCCCACATCCAGCATCCCTTCCAGCAGCAAATCCCGGATTTCCACACTGTGATGGTCTTCCAGGGTAAGGCTGCACCTGGGATGCTCCCCCAGGTAATCCTGGAGGAACCCGGCCAGGAAATATTCCTGGGCACTGCGCATGCACCCAAGCCGCAGCAGATACCGTTCCTTTTCTTCCCGGAAAGAAAGCCCTTCCTCATACAATTCCAGCATATGGACCGCCACCCCCAGGAACTGTTCTCCCTTCCCGGTCAGTTCCGCTTCCTGCCGCCCCTTGCTCCGCAGCAGCAGCGGATATCCCAGTTCCTCTTCCAGCCGGGCCAGCCGTTTGCTGAGGGTGGATTGGGTCAGATAAAAATTCTTGGCGGTCTGGGTCATGTTCCGGGTCCGGCAAAGATCCCGGAACAGGTAGAGTGATTCCGTATCCATTTTTCCGCTCCTTTTAATAGTCATTTTAAGAATATTATAAAGTAAAATAAGTTGTTTTACAACTGTTTCCTTCTGACTTATACTGAAACCATCCAAGGAAAACATTCCTGGGAAACAGAAAGATTGATAAAGAAAGGGTGAGTGCTATGAAAAAGAGCTTCATGGATAAATTACTGACTGGTTTGGAAAAAGACGAATTCATCCGGACCCGTCTGGCAGGAAAACTGGCATCCGCCCCAGCTCCCGGAAAGAAAGCGTCTGCCTCCGTCATCTGCCGCTGCCAGCAGGCAAAAGCCACTGTCCTCCCGGGAATGTAAAAAACATCCAGCAACAGCGCAATCTATAAAAAAGGAGAATCAACCATGGATCTGATGACAGCAAAATTCCAGCGTTTGGGAATCGACAATGCTCCGGGGCAGGAAAGCCGGCAGCAAAAAGTGGAACTGGATCTGAGGGGAGAACCCCTGCCCGGTCCGGCGGTCAACTTCTCTCACGGCGACGTGGACGCCCACCAGCCGGCTCCCGGCACCCTGGAAACCTTTGTGGAAGGGTTCCGGAAAGGGGGCTGCGTGGCCTATACGGAATACCGGGGCGGAGAAGATATCCGGAAAGATGTGGCAGCCAAACTGGCAGCCTTCACCGGAGCTCCCATCGACCCGGAAACGGAACTGATCCTGACCCCCGGGACCCAGGGTGCCCTGTTCCTGGCCCTGGGCAGCCTGGTGGGCCGGGGCGACAAAGTGGCCATCGTGGAACCGGATTACTTCGACAACCGGAAACTGGTGGAATTCTTTGAAGGGGAACTGGTTCCTGTGAAACTGGACTACCTGAGCCAGGATAAAAATGCCGGAGTGAATCTGGCGGCCCTGGAAGAATCTTTCAAACAGGGTGTGAAGCTGTTCCTGTATTCCAACCCCAACAACCCCACCGGCGTGATCTTTTCTGAAGAGGAGACCCGGGAAATCGCCCGGCTGGCGAAAAAATACCATGTAATCCTCCTGGTGGACCAGCTGTATTCCCGGCAGATCTTCGACAATCATCCCTATACCCATCTCCGGGCCCTGCCCGAAGCCGACCGTCCGGACAGCCTGCTGACCATCATGGGACCGTCCAAGACCGAATCTCTCAGCGGGTTCCGTCTGGGCACGGCTTTCGGTTCCTCCTGGATCATCGACCGGATGGAAAAACTCCAGGCCATTGTGACCCTCCGGGCCCCGGGCTACAGCCAGTATGTGTTCCGCAGCTGGTTCCGGGAACCGGAAGGATGGCTGAAGGACCGGATTGCCGTCCATCAGGCCATCCGGGATGATCTGATTGCCCTGGTCCGGAGCCATGCAGGATGCAGCGTCCGGAAAACCGAAGGAGGCAGCTATATTTTCCCCACTCTGCCGCCTATGGACGTGAGCATCAGTGATTTTGCCAAGATCGTCCGGAAACTCACCGGTGTCATCATCACTCCGGGCACAGAATTCGGTCCCCAGTTCACCCACAGTTTCCGGGTGAACTTCTCCCAGGATCCCCAAAATACCCATGATGCCATTGACCGGGTGCTCCAGATCATGGAACGGTACCGCAGCCGGTAACAGCAGGTAAATTCAGTACAGGAGGCCAAACTATGGAAAAACATTTTGTATTCGATCCGGAACTGCAGAAGGAAATCAAAAGCAGATTCTGTTATATGGATGAGAATCCCCTGGGCCGGAAACGGCTGTTCTTTGAAAACTCCGGAGGCTCCCTCCGTCTCAAAGCCTGTGTGGAAGCCAAGGCCCGCTATGAGCAGATCCCTGACTGTCCCCTCCGGTATCATGATGTTTCCCTGAAGCTCCATGAAGTGAAGGACAAGGGAATCCGGGACCTGATGGAAGTGCTTTTTGGCGCTGCCCCGGGAGAAGGAGCCCTGGTGACGGAACTGACCCCTTCCAAGGTCACCTTCAGCATCACCCGGGCCATTGTGGAAAATGTGCCGGGGACCAATGTGGTCACCACGGCCATCGAGCATCCTTCCGCCTACGATGCCGCCCGGATGTATGCGGAAAAGACCGGGAAGGAATTCCGGGTGGCCAGGGCCAATCCGGAAACCGGCGGGGTGGATGTGGAGGAAATCCTGAAGTTGGTGGACAAGGACACCTGCCTGCTCAGTGTCATGAGTGCCTCCAACATCTCCGGAAAAGTGTTCCCCATGAAGGAAATCGTGGAAAAAGCCCGGCAGATCAAGCCGGATCTGTTCATTCTCTCTGATGCGGTACAGCACGCTCCCCATGCAGCCCTGTACGCCCATGACCTGCAACTGGACGGACTGGTGATCGCTCCCTACAAAGCCATGGGGATCCGGGGCGGCGGCTATGGATACGTCTCTGACCGGGTGGCCGCCCTGCCCCATGACAAACTGCTGGCCAAACCGGAAAAGGAATGGGAGCTGGGTACCTACCCTCACGCCAACTTCGCAGCCATGAGTGCCATGGTGGACTACATCTGCTGGATCGGCCGTCACTATACGGACAGCCAGGATCGGCGTACCCAGTATGTAACAGGTTTCCAGTACTGCCACGCCCACGAAAACAGCCTGTTGGAACGGATGTTGGAAGGCACCGAAGCCCTGCCGGGTCTGCGCCACATCCCGGGAGTGGAGCTGTATTTCGACGGACCGGTGGATGACAGCCGGGACCTGGTGGTGGCCATGGGTCTGAAAGGGATGGATTACACCACACTCCGGGAAGAATATGACAAACGGGGAGTACTGGTCTTCGAACGGATCAACACCAGTGAATATTCCAAGCGGATCGTGGAATCCCTGGGCCGCACCGGCCTGCTGCGGGTATCCCCTCTCCACTGCCACGACTTCAGCGATATCGACCGTTTCCTGGAAGTCACCTGGGACATTGCCAAAGCCCAGGGCTGCTGAGAAAGGAGTCTTCCAATGAAAGATCCCATCCCTCAGGGGAAATATGTACCGGCAGCCCGCAGCGGACGGCTCATTGCCACTGCCGGCATGACCCCCAGGAAAGAAGGTGTCCTGATCATGCAGGGCAAAGTCCAGGGGTCGGTTCCCCTGGAAACCTATCGGGAGGCGGTGGTCCAGGCGGCGGCCAATGCCCTGACAGCCGCCCGGAACCAGCTCCGGACCGGAGAAATGCTGGAAAGGATCCTGCGGATGGACGTGTACGTGAACGGAGCTCCGGATTTTACCGCCCACCCCAAACTGGCGGATTTTGCTTCTGAATACCTGCTGGAAGAACTGGGAGACGCCGGCCGGTGTGCCCGCTGTGCCCTGGGCATGGCCGGGCTCCCGGGCAACGCTCCGGTGGAAATCAGCCTGCTGGCTGTGGTGAAAGAGAAGGAATGAAAAAAGAGGCTGTTGCACGCGCAACAGCCTCTTTTTTACAGCAATTTCAGTTTCTTCCCCACCATCACCATTCTCCTTCCCAGGAAGGGGATCTGGTTCAGTTCTTCTTCGGGCATAGTCTTCAGCACCAGGAGCAGGAGGCCATAGACGGGAATGGCTACGGCCATGCCCCCCAGGATGCTCCAGGCCCCCCAGTTGGGCACCAGGGCCAAAAAGCCCTTCACAGCAGCTCCCATGGCCACCGCTGCCACGGCCGTCTTCACCAGCTGCTTCAGCTCCAGAGAGAAGCCTGTATACTTCTTGATGAAAAACAGGTTCAGGATGGCCGCGATGCCGATATCCGCCACCGTGGCCCAGCTGGACCCCACGATGCCCATGGTGGGCGTCAGGTTCCAGTTCAGGAACACCTTGGAAGCCGCCGCGATGATCATGTTGAACACCGGGATCTTGGTCTTGCCCAGGCCCTGCAGGATCCCCGTACTTACCTGGTGCAGCCCCAGGAGGAAAATGGCCCAGCTCATGGTCTCGATGGAAGGCCCGGCCTTGGGGGCATTATAGATCAGGGCCGCCACCCGTCCCCCCAGCACATGGAGACCGATGCTGCAGGGAATGGTGATCACAGCCGCCACGGAAAAGGCCGCTGCCACTTTCTCCCGGATTCCCTCCGTATCCTCCAGGGTACGGGATTCGCTGATGGCAGGCACCAGGCTGATGGAAAGGGCAGCCGTCAAAATGGTGGACATATTCACCAGCGGCACGGCCATACCGGTCAGGTAGCCGAACAGGGTGGTGGCTTCCGACATGGACCAGCCGCCGGCCATAAGCCGGCGGGGCACAATGACCATATCCAGGTTGGAAACGATGGGCAGCATCAGGCTGGCCATGGAAACAGGCAGTGCCAGCATGATCAGCCGTTTGATGATTTCTCCGGCCGGTTCCGGTTCCTGGGGCGGCACATTCTCTTCCCCCTGGGGGAAGAACTTATGCTTCAGTTTCCGGTAGAACCCCAGCAGCACCAGCAGGCCGCAAAAGGCACCGGCACCGGCGCCCATGCTGGCCCCGGCTGCCGCATAGGTCAGGCCGTAGGGCAGCAGCAGATAGGAGAAGGCGATCATGGTCACCACCCGGATCAGCTGCTCCGTGATTTCCGAGCAGGCGGTAGGGGTCATAATCTGCCAGCCCTGGAAATATCCCCGGAAGCTGGACAGGAAGGTAACAAAAAACACGGCCGGCGCCAGGGCGATGATAGAATAATAAGCCCGGGGGTCCGGAATGAACCCGGATTCCACCAGAAAGTGTGCCAGGCCCAGCAAGGCCCCTGTGAACAGCAGGCCTGTGGCCAGCATCATCCACAGGGACACTTTGAACACATGCTGGGCGCCTCCGTAATCCTTTTTGGCCACCTTTTCCGCAGTAACAATGGAAATGGCCACCGGGATGCCGGCGGAGGACACGGTGATGGCCATCAGGTAGATGGGGAATCCCATCTGGTACAGGCCGATACCTTCGCCCCCCATGACCCGGGACAGGATCACCCAGTTCAGGGCTCCGATCACCTTGACCACGATGCTGGAAATGGTCAGAATCATGGTCCCTTTCAGGAATTTTTTGGTTTTGCTGTTTGTGGGAGTTTGTTCTTGCTGCTCCATGCCACCCATCCTTTATCTTGAATCTGAAACCGGGGTCTGCACGCTGGCGGGGCCCCGGTCCTGGTAATTCACTGCAATCGTATTATTTTATCATATTTTCCCTGCTTTGGGCCACTTTCCTTCTATTGTTCCGGAAATAAATGGGCCCCGTCCAGCTGGTACACATCTTCCCGTCCCTGGTCTTCCGGGCTGTAGCGGATCTTCACGAACACATCCGGCCTGGCCCCGGCGTGGAGCCACACCCCGAAAGCAGCAAGGGTCTGAGGTCCGTCCGGCCGGCTGCCCAGCCGCCAGATGCTGTTGTCCGGTCCTTCCGCCTTGTCTTGGCTGAAGCGGATCAAATCTTCCAACACATACGGGGTCTGCTGGCTTGCCAGCAGTTCTTCGATCCGGCGGTACCGGTGCCGAGCCGAAACGCCCTCTTTCAGATTCAGACGCTGGAACTCCGGGCTCAGATAAAAATTGGTATGGGAAAGGGTACCGTTGCTGACCCGGCGCACAGCCACCTGGTCATGATCCCCCACTTCCACCCAGGCCAGTTCAGAAGCATCTGCCAGCAGCAGGAATTTGGGACCTCCCAAATCCGTACCCCTGGCCAGCGCCTCTTCTACTGTGGCACAGCTGCCCAGAAGTTCTTTCAGCGCCCCCTTTCCCCAAGGCCCCATGGCCAGCCGTTCCTTTCGCGGGATGCTGCTGGCAGATGCTGAGAACACCGCCAGGCCGGCTTCATTAACCCCGCCTTTGAGAGCCATATGGTTTTCCGCTCCCCCATAGATTCCATAATACCGGTATAAAGGTCCCTGGACCAGCCGCATTTCCTGATATTCCGGCCGCCAGTCCCGATTCTTTACAAGCAGACTTCCCCCTCCCAAGACCCGGCTCCCCTGAGCTCCGAACAGGGTACATCCCCAGGCGGCAGCCGCCGGCAGCCAGGCGGCCAGGCAGACTGGGAGAAGTTTCCTTACTGAAATTCCCATGATGGATTCCTTCCCTTTCTTTGTTTTCTGTCATTGTATCACAATTATCCTTTCAGGGCCTTATGCCCCCAACACCGGGCTTGGAGGGAATCCTCTGCCCCCTTCACTCTTCACTGCGATAAGGGTTTCATTCAGGACCTGCTGCCACATACCCTATGTTGGATTAACCACTGGAGTTCTCCGGGATTTGTGCTATAATTAAATACACTTTAAGATGAGGTGCATTATGAGTACGTATCGTGTAGGTTTAGACATCGGGTCCACCACGTGCAAAATCGTCGTGCTGGACAATCATTCCCATGTGGTGTTTTCCCGCTACAAGCGGCACCAGGCCAATGTGGCTGGCGTTTTGCGGGAAGAACTGCAGACTTTGCGTTCCCAGATCGGAGCCGCCAGCCTGAAGCTGAAGATCACTGGTTCCGTGGGCATGGGGGTGGCGGAAAAATTCAACATTCCTTTTGAACAGGAAGTCATCGCCGCCACCAAATTCGTCAAAGCCAAATATCCGGACGTGGCCACCCTGATCGACATCGGCGGCGAAGACGCCAAAATCGTGTATATTAAAAAAGATGGCAGCTGTGATCTGCGGATGAACGGGAACTGTGCCGGCGGCACCGGGGCCTTCCTGGATCAGATGGCTGTGCTGTTGGGGATTCCCATCGAACAGCTGAACGGGCTGGCGGAAAAGGCCCAGCACGTCCACTACATTGCTTCCCGCTGCGGAGTTTTTGCCAAAACGGATATCCAGAACCTGCTGGCCAAGAACGTGAGCCGGGAAGACATTGCCATTTCCATTTTCCATGCAGTGGCGGTCCAGGTAATTTCCACCCTGAGCCACGGCTGCACCATCGAGCCCAAGATCCTGCTCTGCGGCGGTCCTTTGACCTTTATGCCCGCTCTGCGGAAGGCTCTCATGGACTGTCTCCAGATTCCCTATGTGAATTTCGTGGTGCCGGACAACGCCAACCTGATCCCGGCCTACGGCACTGCCCTCAGTGCGGCGGACGCTCCTTCCATCACCTTTGACCAGCTGGTGGAGAAACTGGAAAGCGCCCCCAAGGTAAAGGTCCGGTCCGATGACATCCTGCCTCCCATTTTCAAATCCCCGGAAGACTATGCCGCCTGGAAAAAGGCCAAGGAAGCGGACGCCATCCAGCTGACCCCTCTCACCCCGGAAACCGACGCAGTCTATGTGGGCATCGACTCCGGCTCCACCACCACCAAACTGGTGGTTACGGACCCGGAAGACCGGATCCTGTACACCCATTACGGGCCCAACAACGGGAATCCCATCGGCGCCGTCCAGGAAGCCTTCGAAGCGTTCTATGCAGAATGCCTGAAGGTGGGAGCCAACCCCCGGATCCTGGGCAGCTGTTCCACCGGCTACGGGGAAGACCTGATCAAAGCCGCCTTCGACCTGAAGACCGGCATCATCGAGACCATCGCCCATTATCTGGCTGCCCGGAAAATCCACCAGGACGTTTCCTTTATCCTGGACATCGGGGGCCAGGACATGAAGGCCATTTTCGTGGACCACGGGGTCCTGAACCGGATGGAACTGAACGAATCCTGCTCCTCCGGCTGCGGCACCTTCCTGGAAACCTTCGCCAAGGGGCTGAACTATTCCGTCAGCGACTTTGCCAAACTGGCCTGTGAAGCCAAGGAACCCTGCGACCTGGGTACCCGGTGCACGGTGTTCATGAACTCCAAGGTAAAACAGAGCCTCCGGGAAGGGGTCACCATCGGGGACATTTCCGCCGGTCTGGCCTATTCCGTGATCAAGAACTGCCTGTACAAGGTGCTGAAGCTCCAGAACACCCATGACCTGGGGAACGACATCGTCCTCCAGGGAGGCACCATGAAGAATGATGCGGTGGTCCGGGCCTTCGAACTGCTGACCGGCACCACTGTCCACCGGAGCAACATCCCGGAAATCATGGGAGCCTACGGCTGTGCCCTGTTTGCCCGGAGCCGGGCGGAAGGGGAAGCCACCCTGGACGACATGATCCATGTGGCCAACTACACTGACAGCCAGCTCCAGTGCCACGGCTGCGAAAACAACTGCCTGATCAAGAAGTACAACTTCAGCAACGGCAGCATCTATTATTCCGGGAACAAATGCGAGAAATTCTTCACCAACAACGGAGAAGACCACAAACCCGGAGAAAACATCTACGACTACAAATACAAGCTGCTCTTCGACCGTCCGGTAAACGAGGATGCCCAGCGGGTCATCGGGATCCCCCGGTGCCTGAACATCTACGAGGATTATCCCTTCTGGCATGCCCTGTTCACCACCTGCGGCCTGAAGGTCCAGCTGTCCGATCCCTCCACCTTCAAGAACTACGAAGGCGGGATCCACGATGTGATGAGCGACAACATCTGCTTCCCGGCCAAACTGGTCCACGGCCACATCAACAACCTGATCCGGAAGCGGGTGAACCGGATCTTCATGCCCTATGTGATCTACGAACGGCAGGATGACAAGCGGCAGCTGAACAGCTACAACTGCCCGGTGGTCTCCGGCTATTCCGACGTGATCAAAAGCGTGGTGAACACGGAGATCCCCATCGATTCCCCGCCCATCAACTTCCAGGATGAATCCCTGCTGAAGAAGCAGATCCGGAAATACCTGAGCTACATCGGCTTTGACCGGTTCACCGCAGACAAAGCCCTGAAGGCGGCCCTGAAGGCCCAGGAAGAATACGGCCGGGCCATCAAGGCAAAGAATGAGGAAATTCTCCGGAAAAGCCGGGACAATAAACAGCTGACCATCCTGCTGGCAGGACGGCCCTACCATACGGACCCCCTGATCCAGCACAAGCTCAGCGAATCCATTGCGGCCATGGGCATCAATGTGATCAACGAGGACCTGGTCCGGGATGACAGCACCATCACCATCGATGATTCCTATCTGGTCCGCCAGTGGGCCTACATCAACCGGATCTCCAAGGCTGCCGACTGGGTGGCCCGTCAGGACAACAGCGTCCACTTTATGGAAATGACCTCCTTCGGCTGCGGCCCGGATGCCTTCCTCCAGGACGAAGTCCGGGGCATCCTCCAGCGTCACGGGAAGGCCCTGACCCTGCTGAAGATCGACGATGTGTCCAATATCGGCTCTCTGAAACTGCGGGTCCGGTCCGTGGTGGAAAGCATCCGGTACAACCGGGATGCCAAATTCACTTCCACCCCCTTCGAACAGCCTCCCCGCTTCGAAAAGAGCATGCGGGACTACACCATCCTGGCTCCCTATTTCACCCCCTTCATCTCCCCGCTGATCCCTTCGGTGATGAAGAATGCAGGGTTCCATGTGGAAACCCTGCCGGAAAGCACTGTCCAAAGTGCGGATCTGGGGCTGAAATTCGCCAACAACGAAGTGTGCTACCCGGCCACCCTGGTGGTGGGGGACTTTATCCGGGCTCTCCAGTCCGGGAAATACAACCCCTCCCACACGGCTGTGGCCATTACCCAGACCGGCGGCCAGTGCCGGGCCTCCAACTATTTCGGACTCATCAAGCACGCCCTGATTTCTGCCGGGTTCAAGGACACCCCGGTGCTGTCCCTGGCCACCAGCAAGAACATCCAGAACGACCAGCCGGGGTTTGAACTGAACTGGCTGAAGATTGCCAAGATCACCGTTTCCACCGTATTGTTCTCCGACTGCCTGTCCAAGTTCTTCAATGCCTCCGTAGTCCGGGAAACCGTAAAGGGCAAGGCAGAAGAACTGAAGGACAAGTACCTGGATCTGGCCAAGAAGGAAATCGAAGCCAACAGCTCCAGCGGCCTTCTGAAGCTGCTGAAGGAAGCGGCAGCGGAATTCAACGACCTGGCCAAACCGGATGTGCGGCTGCCCCAGGTGGGGATCGTAGGGGAGATTTACCTGAAGTTCAACGCCTTCGCCCATAAGAACATCACTGGCTGGCTCATGGAGCATTCCATCGAAGTGATGCCGCCTCTCCTGACACCCTTCTTCATGCAGGCCTTCGTGAACCGGATCACCAACCGGAAATTCGGCCTGGAACGGCACCATATGCCCAATGTGATCGCCGATGTGCTGTACATGTGGGTAAACAAGCAGGTGAAGAAGTTCAACGAGATCGGGGAAGAATTCCGATACTTCACTCCCATCGAGGACATTTTCGAACTGGCCAACGACGGGAAGAACATCATCAACATGGCCGCCCAGTTCGGGGAAGGGTGGCTGCTGCCGGCGGAAGTGGTGAACTTCGCCAAGCACGGCATCGAGAATGTGATCAGCCTCCAGCCTTTCGGCTGCATCGCCAACCACATCATCTCCAAGGGGATCGAAAAGAAAATCAAATCCCTCTATCCCCACATGAACCTGCTGAGCCTGGACTTCGACAGCGGGGTCAGCGACGTGAACGTGACCAACCGGCTGCTGCTGTTTGTGGAGAACATCCGCACCAGCGCCGCCCCGGCTCCCGCTCCCAAAGCAGAAAAGAAAAAAGGCTTCTTCGACGAGAATCTGGCGAAGAGGGAGATCATGATTTAAAGAAAAGGCCTGCTGCCGGCGCAGCAGGCCTTTTTTGTTATTCCTAAAACCTATGGCAGCTGGATGACACCAGCTGGGGAGAATTCTGCGACACAGACAAGCGGAAGGCCTATGCAGAACGAGGCTTTGACCTGGATGAACTGGCCAACCACTATGTGGATATGATCAACCGGGCCCTGGAAGCCAAACCCGAGGACATGACCATCACCATGCACATCTGCCGGGGGAACTTCCGTTCCACCTGGTTCTCCAGCGGCGGCTACGAACCGGTGGCAGAAACCCTCTTCGGCCGCTGCCATGTGGACGGATTCTTCCTGGAATACGACAGCGACCGGGCGGGGGGGCTTCGAACCCCTCCGGTTCATCAAAGACCAGCAGGTGGTCCTGGGCCTGGTGACCTCCAAGACCCCGGAACTGGAAAAAGAAGAAGACATCATCGCCCGGATCCGGGAAGCGGAAAAATACGTACCCCTGGACCAGCTGTGCCTGAGTCCCCAGTGCGGTTTCTCCTCCACCGAAGAAGGGAACCTTCTGACGGAAAAAAAACAGTGGACCAAGCTCCGGTTGATCCGGTTTATTGCGGAAAAAGTCTGGGAAGATGCATGAAAACAAGGGGGTGTGAATAAGTCCACACCCCCGGTCGCGGAAAGGTGTCAAGGCTTTTAGACACATCGAACCGAGACACC
>ULYK01068957.1_pt1 | contig 24763 bp, 18 predicted proteins | sample 1962061 | NCBI WGS metagenome assembly ULYK01 (sample SAMEA4835860, study PRJEB28245) | human gut metagenome | biome: gut microbiome; material: fecal sample | place: Denmark | collected 2008
CTCGCGCGCGACGAGCTGGCCGACGCGCGTGATCTTGAAGGCCGTGCGCTTGATCGTCTCCGCGATCTCCGTGAAGTCCGCGCCCTTGAGGTCCTCGAGAGCGTGCTTGACGACGCCTGGCCCCGATACGCCGACGCTGACGACCTTATCCGCCTCACTGACGCCGTGGAAGGCGCCCGCCATGAACGGGTTGTCTCCCGGCGCGTTGCAGAAGATGACGAGTTTCGCGCAGCCGAGCGCCTGCTGGTCACGCGTGAGCTCTGCCGTGCGCTTGACGACTTCGCCCATCTCGCGCACGCAGTCCATGTTGATGCCCGTCTTCGTCGAACCGAGGTTCACCGAGGAGCAGACGAGGTCCGTCGTCGCGAGGGCCTGAGGAATCGAGTTGATGAGCACGCGGTCGCCGTGCGTGAAGCCCTTCTCGACGAGTGCCGAGAAGCCGCCGATGAAGTTGATGCCGATTTCCTTGGCGGCGCGGTCCATCGCCTCAGCGACCGGCACGTACGAGTCAGTCTTGCAGGCATCGGCCGCGATGGCAATCGGCGTGACCGAGACGCGCTTGTGGATGATAGGGATGCCGTACTCCGTCTCGATGTCCTCGCCCGTCTTCACGAGGAATTCCGCCGACTTCGTGATCTTGTCGTACACGTTCTGGCAGAACTTATCGATATTCGGATGCGCACAGTCGCGCAGCGAGATGCCCATCGTGATCGTGCGGACATCGAGCTTGTTTTCCGTAATCATGCGGTTTGTTTCTAAAATATCATCTATCGTTATCACAGGGCTCTTTTCCTCCTAAACGTCATAAAAAGCCAATCCGGAACAAGTGACGCCGCTCAGACATTGTGCATGACATTGAAGATGTCTTCATGCTGTGCCTTGATGTCGACATTGATCTCCTTGCCCTTCTCCTTGAGCGTCTTCTGCAGCTCTACGAGATTGATCTTGCTCGCGCTGATCTCCGCAATCATGACCATGTTGAAGAAACCATCCATGATATTCTGATTGATATTGAGGATGTTGACATTATTCTCGGCAAGGATCTGGCTGACCATCGCGATGATGCCGACGCGGTCCTTACCAACAACAGTTACTACGAGTTTCATTTACACATTCTCCTTACTGTTTACTGTCCAAAAGTATAACACCGTTTGTAACAGGTGGAACAATGTCCCCACACAAACTATTTCTTTCATTATAGCAAGGCTTGATGAAAAAACCAATAGATGTCGTGAAATTTCTCGACGCTTTGCACCTTGTGTAGATAAATTGTATACAAAAAAGGCGAAGAACGCCGTGTTCTCCGTCTCATTTCGTACTATTCTTTCATATGCGCTTTATCTGGCAGAATCATGCATTCCAGCTGATGACTTTGCCCAGAGCCTCTACGTTTGCATAGGACTTGAATACGCGCTTGATAATCTTCTTCATGGAAAAACCTCCTATCTTTTCGCGGTTTCACCCGGGATCTGATGATATGATTACCATAACACAACACAAATTCCACGTCAATACAGCAAAAAGAAGAAGTTTTCTTAAAAAGTTTCTCTATTTTCGCGCATTTAAACCAATAAACCGCAGCATGCGCTGCGGCTCATCCGTTCAAGCCTTCTGCAGGACGAAGCTTATCCCATCGGCCGTGCTGACTTCGTAATCGGTCGAAGAAAGTATGCCCGCGACGAATCTGCTGCGCAATGCCTGGTAGACGGCGGGGCTGCCTTCGACTTCCGTCCAGTAGTGGCTGTGCACATCCGCCGTCTTATCCCAGCGGAACGTCTCGGCCGTCTGGTCGCGCATCATGTTGACGCCATCACACGGCATGCCGTCGACGAGGTGTGTCGTCAAATACTGGAAGAGCTCGCCCGCCCCAGCATCGGCCGGCGCAGCCTGCTCCCTGCCCACTTCGTACGCCAGCTCCTCGAGCACAGCGAGACGCTCCGGATGGCCGAACAAGAGCTCCGTGACGAGTGCCGCCAGGCGATGCTCGACATCCGCGATGCTCTTTGAGAGCCAGCCGTGGATATTCGAGACGTCGATGATCGCATCGAGCGGGCGGTCCTCGCGGCTGCAGTACGCATCAAGTGCACTCGCCTCGGCCCAGCCCTCCGCAGCAGCGCGCTTGGCGATCTCTGCGATGAGCTGCTCCTGCAGCTGATTCTTCCCGTATACCATAAAGTGGATGGGGGCTAAAAACATGCTCATAAAAAGTCCTCCTGTATCTCAGTCATGCAACGGCGCATATACCATATACAATGGCCCGGCAATCGTTTGTTAAGATCTGTTATGTCAAGGTTTCATCCATGTAAAAAAAGGGGGAATGAATGCTATGCTTGATATTCTACCTGCAACATGTTTCCCCCGCCGTGACTTCTGTTACACTTTCGCTCTTTTTCTTGCTGATTCTCGTTCTTTCTTGACTCTCGTAGAAAATTTCTTTATAATAAGTATATATTTATGATATGGATTAGAATTTATTTTATTTATCTATCCATCAAGAAAAGTGAGGTATGATTTATGGATGCATTGAATGCGGTGGTCTCCGCCATCAACAACGTGCTGTGGTCCTACGTGCTCATCGTCGTGCTCGTCGGCTGCGGCATCTGGTTCACGCTCTCCACGCGGTTCGTACAGCTGCGCATGCTGCCAGAGATGATCCGGCTGCTGACGGAGGGCATCGGCCACAAGACGGAAGGCGATGCGATAAGCTCCTTCCAGGCCTTCTGCGTCAGCACGGCTTCGCGCGTCGGCGTCGGCAACATCGCAGGCGTCGCGATTGCCATCGTCACGGGCGGCCCCGGCGCCGTCTTCTGGATGTGGGCCATCGCCTTCCTCGGCTGTGCGACGGGCTTCGTTGAGAGTACGCTCGCCCAGATCTACAAGCTGCCGCGCGGCAACGGCAAGTTCCACGGCGGCCCGGCCTACTACATCAAGAATGCGCTGCGCCAGCCCGGCGTAGCCAAGCTCTTCGCCTTCCTGATCTCGGTGACGTTCGGTCTCATCTACGTATCCGTACAGGCCAACACGATTGCGCTGTCCGCCCAGACGGCCTTCGGCATTGCCCCGATCTATTCCGCTGCCTTCCTCTGCGTGCTGACGGCGCTCGTCATCTTCGGCGGCATGTCGCGCATCGCGAAGTTCACGGAATTCCTCGTGCCCATCATGGCTGGCATCTACCTCTTGACGGCCTTTGCCATCATCCTGCTCAACATCGATAAAGTCCCGGCGATGTTCGCCTTGATCCTCCACGATGCCTTCTCGCCGCAGGCGGCTGTCGGCGGCGGACTCGGCACAGCTGTCATCACCGGCGTCAAGCGCGGCCTGTTCTCCAACGAGGCCGGTGAAGGCTCCGTGCCGAATGCCGCAGCGACGGCCGATGTCACCCACCCGATCAAGCAGGGCCTCGTCCAGGCCTTCGGCGTCTACGTTGACACCTGGATCGTCTGCTCTGCCACAGCCTTCATCGTTCTCTTGACGGGCCAGTACACGATCGGCGGCGAGCTCACCGGCATCGCCCTCGCCCAGGCATCGCTCGCGAGCATCTTCGGGCCGCTGGCACCGGCAGCTGTCTCCATCCTCATTTTGATGTTTGCCTTCAGTTCCATCGTCGGCAACTACTACTACGGAGAAATCAACATCGCCTTCTTTGAAGGCAATACCAGGAAATACCTGCTCGTCTTCCGCGCAGGTGTCGTGATCATGGTCTTCTTCGGCTGCCTGGCTGAGCTCTCCCTCGTCTGGAACCTCGCCGACCTCTTCATGGGCTTCCTGTGCCTGACCAACCTCTACGCTGTCATCCGCCTCTCCAAGTACGCGCGCATCGCCCTGTTCGACTATGTCAAGCAGAAGAAAGAAGGCCACGAGGAACCGGCCTTCGACCCCGCCATCCTCGGCGACGAGCACGGCATCCACGCCTGGGGCGTAGACAAGATCAAATAATCCCCTCCCCCAACATCAAATATCAGATAACAAAAAGCTGCCCAGAACAATGGGCAGCTTTCTTGTCATTCACACCTGATCTTCTCCCTTGAAGAACACAGACTTGCCGATGAACTCGCGCAGGATGGAGTTATTCGGCACATCGTCCTCATCGGGCAAATCGAGGAAGTACTGGCAGAAGTCGAGCAGGCGCCTTGCCTTCGTGTACTCCGGCACATCCGGCGTCACGGCCTCGAGCATCGGCACGGCGTAGCGGCGCAGCGCTGCAAGCTCATAGATCATCGCGGAGTTGAACATGACGTCCGCCTCTTCCTGATACGGGAAGATGTACTTCTCCTCCCCCTGGCGCACATCCGGCCACTGCTTGAGGGTCTTCAGCGCGCTCGCGCCGCGGAACTGGTAGTCGCGCACGAGGCGGCGGATGAGGCGCGCATCTGTCGTCGGAATGCGGTTATGGGCATCGATGTTGAGCTGCGTCAGCGCGCTGACGTAGATCTTGAACTTGTAGTCACGCGGGATGGCCGCCGTGAGCTTCTCGTTGAGGCCGTGAATGCCCTCGACGATGATGGGCTGGCTCTTCTCGAGTGTCAGCGGCTCCTGCCCCTCCCACTCGCGTTCACCCGTCTTGAAGTTGTAACGCGGCAGCACGACGCTCTCCCCCTTGAGCAGTGCGAGCATGTCCTTGTTGAAGAGGCCGACGTCGAGCGCCTCCAGGCACTCGTAATCGTAGGCCCCTGCTGGTGTCTTCGGCGTCTCCTCGCGGTTGACAAAGTAATTGTCGAGCGAGATGGATACGGGCCGCAACCCCATGACCTGCATCTGCACGCGCAGACGCTGCGCGAAGGACGTCTTGCCCGACGAGGAAGGCCCCGCGATGAGGATCAGGCGCAGCTTCCGGCAGTGCTTGGCGATGTAGTCGGCAATCTCGGCGATGTGCTTCTCCTGCAGGGCCTCCGAGACGCGGATGACCTCGCTGATGCGGCCCGTGCGGATGGCCCGGTTGAGGTCTGTGACATAGCGGCAGCGCAGGATGTCGGCCCAGTTCTTCGCCTCGGTCAAGACCTCCGAGAGCTTTGGCTGCGGCATGGTTTTTGGCACGCTGCCGCGGCTCTTGAGGTCTGGCGTGCGCAGGAGGACGCCGGACTCAAAAATATCAAGCGCAAACTTGCCAAGATGGCCCGTCGAGCCGATCATCGCACCGTAGAGGTAGTCGCAGTATCCGCCGCAGCGGTAGATGCTGACGTTCGGCAGCTTGAGCGAAGCGATGAGATTGGCCTTCTCGACCTGCTTCGTCTCCTTGAAGAGCTTGACCGCTTCGTCGCGGCTGAAGACCTCCTTGACGATGGGGCGGTTTTCCTGAACGATGACGCGCATCTCTCGCTCGATTGCCGTGACCATCTCTGGCGTCAGCGGCTTCCCCGGCACGCTGATCTCGCAGTAAAGGCCGTTGTTGGCGCGGAACATCGCCGCGACTTCCGCCTCTGGATAGAGCTCATGCACGGCCATGATCAACAGGAACTCGACCGTACGCCGGTAGATGATCCAGCCCTCTTCGCTCTCGAGCTCGACAAATTCGACAGAACGCGACTTGCCCACCGGCGTCTGCAGGTCGTGCAGCGTGTTGTCGAGCTTGACGGCAACAATGCGGCTCGCGTATTCCTGCTGGTAATCCGCTGCGAGGTCGCGCGGCATGACTTCCGGCAGGATATTCCTCTCTTTCCGTATCGTGACAAACATGTCAATGCCCCCTTCTTGAACCCTTTCTGAAACAAAAACCGGAACATGTGTTACTCTTATTGTAGCACATGTTCCGGTTCAAATGTCAGTCCAAACATCGGGAACGTGGTTTCATATTTCTCATTTGAAGATCCAAAGTACGAACTGGTAGGCAACGGCGCCCATCACGGCCGTGCACGGGATTGTCAGCACCCAGGCCGTGACCATCTGCTGTGCGACGCCCCAGCGGACGGCATTGACGCGCTTGGCCGTGCCGACGCCCATGATGGAGCCCGAGACGACGTGCGTCGTCGAGACAGGCAGGTGCAAGAGCGTTGCCGAGAAGATGACCATCGATGAGTTGAGGTCAGCAGCGAAGCCCGAAATCGGCTCGAGCTTGAAGATCTTGCCGCCGATCGTCTTGATGATGCGCCAGCCGCCGACGGCCGTGCCGCAGGCCATCGCCGTCGCCGCGAGGACCTTGACGTACGTCGGAACCTCGAAGACGTCGATGTAGCCGCCCGAGAGCAGGGCCAGCGTGATGATACCCATCGACTTCTGCGCATCGTTCGAGCCGTGCGAGAAGGCCATCATCGCAGCCGAGAGGATCTGCATCTTCTTGAATTTGCCGTTGATGGCCGACGGGCTGAAGCGCCCGAAGATGCGGAAGAGCACGGTCATGACGAGACAGCCCGTCACGATGGCGATGATCGGCGAGGCGATCAGCGAGAGCACGATCTTGCCGATGCCGTAGAAGTTCAGGCCGTCCGAGCCGACGGAGACGAGCACCGCACCGATGACACCGCCGACGAGCGCATGCGACGAGCTCGACGGCACAGCGAACCACCAGGTAATGAGGTTCCAGACGACCGCGCCGATGAGCGCCGCGATGATCACGTGTTCGTCGACATGCTGGGCCGACTTGACGATGTCCGCGCCGATGGTCTTCGCGACGCCCGTGCTGTACATGGCACCGAGAAAGTTGAGGAACGCCGCCATGATGATGGCGTGGCTCGGATGGAGAGCTCGCGTGGAGACGGACGTTGCAATGGCATTGGCTGTATCGTGGAAGCCATTGATGAAGTCAAACAGCAGTGCGAGCCCGATGACTGTAAAGATCAAGAGCTGGAGTTCAGGCATACTTCATTACCACTCCTCGGAGCATATCTGCAATCTTCTCGCAGTGGTCGAGCGTGTTCTCGAGGTTCTCGAGGATGTCCTTCCACTTGATGAGCTCGATCGGATCTTTCTCTTTGTCGAAGAGGTAGGCGACTTCATGGCGATAGACGCGGTCACCCTCGCTCTCGAGGCGGCCAATCTTGTGGGTTGCCTCGAGGATCTGCGCCTGATTCTTGCGGATGTTCTTCAAGAGCGAGAACGCACGGATAATCTCCTCGGTGCTCTCGATAAGCAGCTTCGTCAGCGTGACCGCGCCGCTCATCGCCTTGCCCGTCCGGTACATCACGATGCGCTGCAAGGTCCCCTGCAGATTGTCCACACCATCATCGAGGCCATTGGCCAGCGCGTAGATATCCTCGCGGTCAATCGGCGTGATGAAGGTCAGATTCAGCTTATCGATGATCTTATCGTTTACGGCATCGGCTGCGTGCTCGAGGTCAACAACTTCCTTCACCTTGTCAGCGGCCTTGCTGTAATCCAGCATGACTTCGTCCATCATGAGTGCACCCTGGTAGAAATACTGGGCGCTTTCTACGAACAAGTCAAAGAACTCGCTGTCCTTCTGCTTGAACTTAAACATCTTCTTCTGCGTCCTCCTAGATCATGAACGAAAACGAACCTATTGCATTGTAGTGCAGTGTTAACAAACCTTAACAATTAAACTATAACATCAATCACGGCACACATCAATAAAAAAATTTCAGCGCATACAAAAAAGCGCGCGAAAAAAGGCCCGACATCCGCCGCAAAAAGCGGATGCGGGCCTTTCGGTCGTATCGGGAAAATTAGCCTTCGACGGCCTGCAGAGCCTTGAGGACCTTCGGAGCGATGCCCTTCATCTTCTCGGCCGAGACGGAGCAGGCGGCGATGCGGACGCCGAGCTTCAGCGGTACTGCGAAGATCAGGTCATCGTGCAACTTGTCGCAGACGGCCTGCGGGTCCTTCGCCGGCACGGCGAGGAAGAAGCCGCCCTTGTACGGAAGGGCATTGAGGCCGCATGCCTTCGCCTCTTCCATGAAGAGGTTGCCGCGATGCTGGATCATCTTGTAGTAATCATCGCGCTCTTTCTCGAACTGTGCGAGCGCGCTCTTGTCCTGCTGGATGCGGGCGAGCAGCGTCATCGCGCCACGGTTGATGTTCGACCACGTCGCGCGGCTCGTGTACTTGTTGACTTCCTTGAACTCCGTGATGACTTCCTGGCTCGAGGAGACGGCGACGAGTGCACCCGTGCGCTGGCCGTAAGCCGTGTAGCCCTTCGACATCGAGAAGGCGAACATGACGAGAATGTTGCTCGGCAGATTGCCGAACTTCTTCATGAAGCGGCGCGTCTCGTTCTTCTCGCCGGCGAAATCGATGTAGGCGATGTCGACGAGGATGCTCATCTTCTTGCCCTTAGCTGCATACTTCTTCGTGAGGTCGAGGACATTGTCCCAGTCCTCCTCCGTCAGGCTGAAGCCCGTCGGGTTATGGGCCGGCGTGTTGATGATCGTCAGCAGGCTGTCCTGCTTCGCCATGATCGCGTCGACCTTCGCCGTGAAGTCCTCGATGTTGAAATTGTTGTCCGCATCGAAGAGCTTGTAGTTCGTCAGATGCGAGCCGCACTCGTTGCAGATGACGTTGTAGGTGCCCCAGAACCAGTCGGCCGTCAAGACTTCATCGCCACGCTCCGCATAGTTAGCCACAGCGTGATGGATGGCACCCGTGCCGCCCGCCGTCGCGATGGCACCGAAGTAGCCCTCCGGCTTCTGGTCAGCAAACGTCAGGTCAATGACAGCGTCGAGGTACTCAGGAAGCCCCGGGATTGGCGCATAGCGCGCGTAATCCTCGATGGACAGCGAGCGGAAGACGCGCTCCATCGTCGGGATGCTCGCGAACTTGCCGTCCTCGTCCATCATGACGCCCATCGTCGCATTCGTGACCTTGTCGGCGCCATACTTCTCTGCTGCCTCGCGGCATGCTGCGCTCGCACCAAAAATCGCATCCTTCAATCTCTTGCTCGCTGCATGCGAAGCCGCCATACTCGTCATCATAAAATAACTTCCTTCCATACAAACCAATATCCATATAATGAGTATATCATAAACGTTTTCCACCCATATGTCCATATACCGAAAAAACGTATACAATATTTCTCAGCATCTCGATTCCCCCGCGCATCGGAAGATCTCAGCGCGCGGTCAACAAGAAAGAGCCACCCCCGAAAGAGCGGCTCCCTCATGTTTATGCCTTAGCCGGGAAGAACTCGTCGTGGATTGCATTGACTGCATCCTTGAGCTGCGAGCCCTTGACGAGGCAGGAAATGCTGATCTCCGACGTGCTGATGATATCGATGTTGATCTGGGCCTTCGACAGAGCGCCGAACATGCGCGCTGCGATGCCCGGGTTGCCGAGCATGCCGGCGCCGACAATCGAGACTTTCGCGACATCCTCCTCGATGAGGACGGCGATGGCGTTGAGCTTATCGGCAACCTTGTCGACGACCTTCTTGGCCTGCGCCAGGTCATCCGTCGCCACCGTGAAGACCATGTCCGTGACATTCTTCTCGATGTTGCGGATGCTCTGCACGATCATGTCGACATCGATGTTGGCCTCAGCGAGAGCCGAGAAAATCTCATGGGCGATGCCCGGCGTGTTCGGGATGCCCAGGACGGCAATCTTTGCTACCTTCTCATCGTGTGCGACACCGCGGATCACAAAATCCTTATCTTCCATTGTATAATCCTCCCTAATGATCGTGCCCGGTTTGTTCGTGAACGTCGAACGAACGTGAATCGGGATGTTGAAATACTTGCCCATCTCGACGGAACGCGGCTGCATGACGCCGGCGCCGAGGCGCGCCATCTCGAGCATCTCGTAATACGTGATCTCCTTCATCTTGCGCGCATTCTTGACGATGCGAGGGTCAGCCGAGTAGACGCCGTCGACGTCCGTGTAGATCTCGCAGCTGTCGGCCTTGAGTGCACCGGCCAGTGCGACAGCCGACGTGTCCGAGCCACCGCGGCCGAGCGTCACGAAATCGCCGATCTCGTCCGAGCCCTGGAAACCAGCGACGACGACGATGTTGCCCTTGTCGAGTTCCTCATGGACGCGCTTCGGCTGGATGTCCTTGATGCGGCCCTTCGTGTGCACAGAGTCCGTGCGCATGCCCGCCATCGGCCCCGTCAGGGAAATGGCCGGCTGGCCGAGCGACTTGAAGGCCATCGCGAGCAGCGCGATGGAAACCTGCTCACCCGTCGTCAGCAGCATGTCCATCTCTCGCGCGTACTGGTACGGGTCCTTCGTGATGCCATTGGCCAGGGTGATGAGATCATCCGTCGTGTCGCCCATCGCAGATACGACCATGACAATCTGGTCGCCCGGCTGCTTCTCGCTGAGCACTCTCTTCGCTACATTCATGATTTTCTCTGTGGTAGCGACCGAGCTGCCACCGAATTTCTTTACAATAAGCGCCATGTTTCTCCCCCTAAACATCTGCCGGCACATCCGCCATAAACGGACAGCGCAGGCGTTTTGTTTGTTAAAGTGTTTAATCGAGACATATTATACAAGAATTTCAGCGGCCTGTCTACCGTCTTTCACGATTTTTGCGTAAAAATGTTTTCTAGGGAAGCACATATGAAAGTCATCATGTTACATTCTCAGCAAAAAACAGAAGATATTATCCTGTAAATGATAAGATTTTCCGCTTTTTCAAGGGAAAACAAGAAAAGTGGACAGCTGTCCCATCCTATGATAAATTGGATACGGAATGAATTGATCCATAAGACTAGACGCGCAAGAGCAGTCATAGTAATCGAAAGGAGTGTCTCATCTTGCAAAAACGTCCCATTGGTGTCGAAGAGAAGCTGCCGCTTCTCGAGACGATCCCACTCTCGCTGCAGCATCTCTTCGCGATGTTCGGCTCCACCGTGCTCGTACCGATCCTCTTCAAGATCAACCCGGCCACGGTCCTCCTGTTCAACGGCATCGGCACGATCCTCTACCTCGTGCTCTGCAAGGGGAAGATCCCGGCCTACCTCGGCTCGAGCTTTGCCTTCCTCTCGCCTGTCTTCCTCGTGCTCGCGCAGTACAGCTATGAGGCAGCCCTCGGCGGCTTCATCTGCGTCGGCATCGTCTTCTGCCTCGTCGGCCTGCTCGTGCGCGCCGTCGGCACGGGCTGGATCGATGTGATCTTCCCGCCCGCCTCGATGGGTGCCATCGTCGCCGTCATCGGCCTCGAGCTCATGCCGACAGCCGCGGGCATGGCCGGCCTCACGGGCGACAAGGCGGACAGCACGGCGATGTTCGTCTCGCTCGCGACGCTGGCCATCACCATCTTCGCCTCCGTCGCCTTCAAGGGCTTCCTCTCCATCATCCCGATCCTCATCGGCGTCGTCAGTGGCTACATCATCGCGGCCATCTGCGGCATCGTCGACTGGACGCTTGTCGAGAGCGCGCCTTGGTTCGCCCTGCCGACGTTCTACACGCCGAAGTTCGACCTCGGCGCCATCCTCATCATCCTGCCCGCCTCGCTCGTCGTCATCGTCGAGCACATCGGCCACCTGATCGTCACGGGCAACATCGTCGGCCACGACCTCACGAAGGATCCCGGTCTCGACCGCTCCATCTTCGGCAACGGCCTCTCGACCATCATCTCGGGCTTCTTCGGCTCGACGCCGAACACGACGTACGGCGAGAACATCGGCGTCCTCGCCATCACGAAGGTCTTCTCGACCTGGGTCATTGGCGGCGCGGCCGTCTTCGCCATCCTGCTCTCGTGCCTCGGCAAGCTCGCTGCGCTCATCCAGAGCATCCCGACGCCTGTCATGGGCGGCGTCTCCATGCTGCTCTTCGGCGTCATCGCCGCCTCGGGCATCCGCATCCTCGTCGAGGCCAAGGTCGACTACAACAACCCGATGAACCTCCTCTTGACGTCCATCGTCATGGGCATCGGCGTCTCGACGGCCAGCCTGACGATCGGCACCGTGAGCTTCAAGGGCATGTCGCTCGCCACGGTCGTCGCCATCATCCTCTCCCTCGCCTTCCGGCTCATCGCCATCGCGCGCGGCGACAAGGCGCCGCTCACCGGCCAGGCCTCTTCGAAGGACACGACAAAAGAATGACGCAAATCCGCGTCGAACTGCCAGAAGCCTTGACGAGAATGCCCGTCAAGGCTTTTCTGACGCAGAAAGAAGGCATATCCTCCACCCAGTGGAAGCGCATCAAGCACTCCGGCACCTTCCGTGTGAATGGCATCCTCTGCAATGCCGCCCGCACCGAAGTCAGGTCGGGCGATATCATAACGTTTGACATCGTGCGGCCGTCGGACATCGAGCCAGAAGACCTGCCGCTCGACATCCGCTACGAGGACGACTACCTGATGGTCGTCAACAAGCCGGCGGGGCAGCTCGTTCACCCGACGACAAAAGAGGCGCACGGCACGCTCGGCAACGCTGTATTATATTGGTACAGAGCGCACGGCGAGCACCACGCCTACCATCCCGTGCACCGGCTCGACCGCAACACATCCGGCCTCGTCCTCATCGCCAAGGTCCCGCAGGTTCAGTACAAGCTGACGCCGCGCCGCGGCGAAGGCAAGCTCTTCCACCGCGAGTACCTCGCATTGATTGAGGGCGAGCTCACACCGCCTGAGGGGCTCATCGACGCGCCGATTGCCCGCGCGCTGCCGAGCATCATCCTGCGCAAAGTCTCGCCCGACGGACAGGCCGCCCGCACGCATTACGACACCGTGCAGACAGACGGGCAGCTCTCGCTCGTCCACCTCGTGCTTGACACGGGCCGCACGCATCAGATCCGCGTCCACCTCGCGCACCTCGGCCATCCGCTCCTCGGCGACGACCTCTACGGCGGCAGCCTCACGCGCATAAAGAGGCAGGCCTTGCACGCCGCGCGGCTCCACTTCCGCCATCCACTGACAAACGAGATGATCGATGTCCGCTCCCCCCTGCCGTCCGATATGGAACAGATTGTCTCGGATTTCCATCATCCAAAACGATAATTCCTATTATTTACGCGCGAATGACGATATTTTCATAAAAATTGACTTTCGCCTATACACCAAGGGCCTGTTCTATGCTATAATGAAGTCAGTTCGTATAAGTGAACATGATTTCATTAGGGGGTAATGAAAAATGCCATTAGTTGGAACGAAAGAAATGTTCAAGAAAGCTTACGAAGGCGGCTTCGCTATCGGTGCTTTCAACATCAACAACATGGAGATTGTACAGGGTATCACGGAAGCAGCTGCAGAGCTGAATTCCCCGGTTATCCTCCAGGCTTCCGCTGGCGCACGCAAGTACGCTAAGGGCCCGTATCTCCGTCACCTCGTCGAGGCAGCCCTCGAGGTCAACGATATTCCTATCGCTCTGCACCTCGATCATGGTCCGGATTTCGAGACCTGCAAGGCCTGCATCGATGATGGCTTCACGTCCGTAATGTTCGATGGCTCCAAGTACGAGTTCAAAGAGAACATCAAGCGCACGCAGGAAGTCGTTGCTTATGCACATGAGCATGGCGTCGTTGTCGAAGCTGAGCTCGGCAAACTCGCCGGCATCGAAGATGATGTAAAGGTCGCTGCTCACGAGGCAGCTTACACGCAGCCGGAAGAGGTTGAGGAATTCGTTCGTGAGACGGGCGTTGACTCCCTCGCTATCGCAATCGGCACGAGCCATGGCGCATTCAAGTTCAAACCGGAGCAGTGCACGCGCAATGCTGACGGCGTTCTCGTACCGCCTGAGCTCCGCTTCGACATCCTCGCTGAGATCGAGAAGAAGATCCCTGAGTTCCCGATCGTCCTGCACGGTGCTTCCTCCGTCATCCCGAAGTACGTCAAGATCATCAACGAGAACGGCGGCAAGCTCGATGACGCTGTAGGCATCCCGGAAGATCAGCTCCGCAAGGCTGCTAAATCCGCTGTCTGCAAGATCAACATCGACTCCGACCTGCGCCTCGCTATGACGGCTGGTATCCGCGAGCACTTCTTCGCTCATCCGGAGCACTTCGACCCGCGTCAGTACTGCGCTGACGGCCGCGCTTACATCAAGGAACTCGTTGAGCACAAGATCAAAGAGGTTCTCGGTTCTGAGGGCAGCGCTGCTGGTGTCATGGAGCTCGTTAACGCCAACAAGTAATCCTAGGATTCACCAAATGGCAACAAAAAAGACTGTGTTTCGGCACAGTCTTTTTTATTTTATTGCAGACATCTTGGCGTAAGAGGCGCTCAGGCATCCCTCCCGCCTGAGCTTGACGGGTGTTCAACTTCTGCCCCTCCGTTATCAAAGATGGGCCAGCAGCATATCTCCTACACTAGGATAGACAGCTGCAGCGGCTTCTTTCATGAAGGGCTCTGCCGTTTCAACGGTGCAGCCGTGAAAGTATTTGACCGCCGGCAGATCGTTCTGGTCGTCGCCGATGAAGAGCGTCTCTTCTGGCTGCCAGCCGCTCACTTCCAGCAAGCGGCGCAGGCCGTCGCGCTTGTTGGCGTCCTTGAGATTGAAGTCAATGTAGTTGCGGTTGATGTTGCCGATGACCTCAGGGAAGGCTTTCCTGACTTCTGCTGTCACGGCTTCGGCCTCCTCCACCGATTCGCAGAGCATGCTGAGCTGGACGACCTTCTCCATCGACGCTGCGCGCTCAAACGTCAGCGTCTCCATCGGGATGACCAGGCCGAACTCGATGGACGAGCCGGTATCGAGCAGATACATATCCGTCTCGGTCAGCAATCGCATGGGATTCTTGGTCTGGCGGATGAGTGGCAAACGGAGCATGCCCTTGACGAGCGTCTCCGCGAAACACAGGCTGGACAGGAACTCCCTCTTGTCGTTGACGATGACGGCACCGTTGTTGCAGACGAGGTAGTCGGGATGGAGCGCCGGGTACTTGCGCAGCTCGAACTCGATGAGACTCAGCCCCCTGCCCGTGCAGATGCCGAATTTATTGCCAGCAGCCTGCCACTTGGCGACGGCTTCGATATTTGACGCGGGGACGGGCTGGCGGTGTGGCGCGAACGTCCCGTCAAAATCAGTTGCAGCTAATTTCATTGTTCACACATCCTCATTTCTACAGCGCGGCACTTGCAGCTGCGCTCTTATTTTCATCAATAAAGCTATTATAGCACGATAAAGCTATTATAGCACGATTTCCTGGCATGTCACATCAGGGCCTGTGAAGTCGAAGAGCAACACCGTCTCGCGCGGCTCGGCAATGCCTTCGGCAGCCTTTCGCACATCGCAGGCAAAGAACTCGATATGGTAGCGGCCGCGCACGGCACGCCAGTTCTCGAAGACGAAGCCGGGCAGATAGGCGCGCGGCCTCTCGCTGCGCCAGAAGGGTGCCGTCTTATCTTGATGCTTTTCCATATCCCAGTCGAGATAAACGGGACGGATGCGGCCGCCGTCGGCCATCAGGGCATCAAAGCGCAGCAGGTTGTCGAGAAGAACTGCCGCCGTGCCATACGCATCCCCTGCAAAATCGCGCAATAAGCCGTAGAGGTCTTTTGTCGCATGGCCAACCTTATGATAGCCATGATTCTCCCACCAGTCGGTGAAGCGCTTCCAGAACGCAAAGGCATCACCGTGCTCCTGCGCCTTTATCAAGAAGTCGGCCGTATGGCGGCAGCGGCCCGCATTGTAGTACGTCTCAAAGACGTCCTCGAAGCTGTGGAACCAGCGGATCTCTCCGTACGTCAGGGCGTCGGACCGAAGCACTTCGTACGGTGCCATGGCCATGTACGCATAGCGGTATGGCTCGACGAGCTGCATCATCGAAGCGCCCTTGAGGAACTTCAGGAAGCCGAGCTGCAGCATGTCGGCGTGCAGCTCGTAGACATCGTTGAACGACCGCGCGAACGAATCCATGCCCTCGCCCGGCAGGCCGATGATGAGGTCGACATGCAGGTGCATGTTGTGGAACGAGAGGATGCGCCGGATGTGCGCGGCAATCTGTTCCCAGTGATTGCAGCGCGAGACAGCCTGCAATGTCTTCTCATTCGTCGACTGGATGCCGATCTCGAGCTGGACGCGGCCGCGCGGCATCTGCGCCAGCGTCTCTAGGACGTCTTCATCGAGGTAATCGATGGCCACCTCGAAGTGAAAGTTCGTGCGCACCGTCTGAGGAAGGGCCAGGATGTACTGCAGGATGGGCAGGAAATGCGACTTCTTGGCATTGAACGTCCGGTCGACAAACTTGACCTGACGCACGTCGTGGCGCACGAAGAAATCGAGCTCGCCAAAGACGCGCGCGAGCGGCAAAAAGCGCACTCCGGCCGTCGCACACGACAGGCAGTAAGCACAGGAGAACGGACAGCCACGCGATGTCTCATAATAGAGAATGCGTTCCTTGATGGGCTCCATCTCCGCCTCGCGGTAAGCAAAGGGCACCTGTGAGAAATCCGCTACGGTCACAGCCGTGCTCTCGTCGATGCTGCCGTCCTCCCGACGCATGGCGACGCCCGGCAGACTCACCAGACGGCTGACCTCAGCAGCCCGCGCCTTATCGAGCTTCACCGCGCGCAGCCGCTCAATGAGCTGCACGACAGCTTCCTCCCCCTCGCCGCGCACGACAAAGTCGACCATCGGGAACTCCCTGAAAAACGCTGCCGTATCGTATGAGACCTCCGGGCCGCCGCAGACGATGATGGTATCGGGCAGCGCCGCCGGCAGGAGCCGCAGCAAGTCCTTGACCATCTCGATATTCCAGATGTAGCAGGCAATGCCCAAGACACGCGGCCGCCGCTCATAGATCTCCCCGAGCGCCGCGAGCAGCTGATGGTTGATCGTGAGCTCCAAGATCTCCGAGCCTGGCACGCATTCGCGCAGGTAGCGCACGGCCAGCGATGTATGCGAGTACTTCGCGTTGATTGCCAGCCAAAGGATGCCCTCCTGTCCCCGTTCTTTCCACTCTCCGTTTTTCACGATATCCAACGCTCCCCTTCTTCTCATTCTATGTCCCCTATTGTAGCATGCGCCCCAAAAATCCGCAAAATGACAGAATCATGCCCGGCTATGCTATAATAGGGACAGCAGCATCACCCGCAAGGAAAACATGAACAAACCAGGAAAGGATGACCGATATGACAAATAAGACGATTCCCGCACGAAAAGACTGCCCTGCCACAGAGAAATGGCATCTGTCCGACATCTATGCGACACGAGAAGACTGGCAGGACGCACGCGACAGCATACCGGGACAACTCGATGATATCCAGTCGTTCCGCGGAAGGCTGAAGGACCCGCAGCAGCTGCTCAACTGCCTGACGAAGCAGGACGAGATGGAGATCACGCTCTCTTCCGTCTTTGCCTGGGCGCGCATGATGGCTGACACCGACACGGGCAACCAACAGTATCAGGCCGATGCCGCAAGCGTCATGCCGCTGCTCGACCAGACCGGCGCCGCGACGGCCTTCATCGAACCGGAGCTGCTGGCCCTGCCAGAGGAAACGCTCAAGAGCCTGCCCGATGCCCTGCCCGGCCTTGCGAAATACCGTTTCCGCCTGCAGGAGCTGCTGCGCATGAAAGCGCACATCCTGACGCCGGAGCAGGAAGCCTTCCTCGCGCGCACGGGTGAGCTCCGCAGCGCTCCGCGCAACACCTACACCGTCATGGCCAATGCCGACCTCAAATTCCCTGACACACTCTCAGAGGACGGCAGGCTCACGCCGCTCTCCGAGAGCCGCTATATGAACTTCCTGCGCAGCGAGAAGCGAGAAGTCCGCCAGGATGCGTTCACGAAGCTTTTCCAGACGTACCACGCCTTCCGCAACACCTTCGCCTCGCTCTACAGCGCCTCCGTCAAGAGCAGCCAGTTCACGGCCTCCATGCGCCACTACGAGACGATGCGCGCAGCGGCGCTCGATGTCAGCAACATCCCGCTCTCCGTCTACGACAGCGCCATCGAAGCGACACACGCCGCCCTTCCCGCGCTCCACCGCTACATGGCGGTCAAGAAGCGCCTGCTCAAGCTCGATAAGGTCCACATGTACGACCTCTACGTGCCCGTCATTGAAAAGCCAGCTGCCGCCTACACTTACGAGCAAGCCACAGCCATCCTCAAAGAAGCCCTCGCGCCGCTCGGCAGCACCTATGAGCATGACCTCTTCCAGGGCCTCGAGTCAGGCTGGGTCGACCGCTGCGAGAACCAGGGCAAGCGCAGCGGCGCCTACTCCTGGGGCGTCTACGGCGTCCATCCCTTCGTGCTCATGAGCTGGAACGACACCTACGAATCCATGAGCACCCTCGCCCACGAGATGGGCCACTCCATGCACAGCTGGTACAGCAGCCAGGAGCAGGACTTCGTCAACTCCGAATACACCATCTTCTGCGCCGAAGTCGCCTCCACGACGAACGAGAACCTGCTGCTCGAGTACATGCTCCAGCATGCAAAAGGGCGCGAGCGCCTCTACTATCTCAACCTCTACCTCGAGCAGATCCGCACGACAGTCTTCCGCCAGATGCTCTTCGCTGAGTTCGAACTCCTGACACACGCCGCCGTCGAGAAAGGCGAGGCCCTGACCGCCGACAAACTCGAATCCATCTGGATGAAGCTCAACCGCACCTACTACGGCGAAGACGTCGTCCTCGATACCGAGCTCGCCGCCGAATGGAGCCGCATCCCCCACTTCTACCGCCCCTTCTACGTCTACCAGTACGCAACAGGCTACGCTGCCGCCATGACCCTCTCCCACAACCTGCGCACAAAAGGCGAGCCCGCCCAGAAAGCCTATCTCCACTACCTCGCCAGCGGCGGCAGCAACTATTCCATCACCCTTCTCCAGCGTGCGGGCGTCGACATGACCACCCCCGAGCCCTTCCAGATCACCTTCCAGAAATTCACCGACTGCCTCAACGAACTCGAAACGCTGACCGAATAACCTCATCTCATCTGCGATTCCCTAAGCCAAAAGCCATTATCCATAAGCGAAGCTTCAGCCTGCTGCGCGGAGCGTTGGATAATGGCTTTCGGCGCCTCACCTTGCACTCACATAAGTCAAAAAACAGGTGTCCATAAGCGAAGCTTCGGCCTGCCGCGCGGAGCGTTGGACACCTGTTTTTTGACGCCTCGCCTTGCCTTGCCTCTCACTAACGTAAGTCAAAAAGAGGGTATCTATAAGCGCAACTTCAGCCTGCTGTGTGAAGCGTTAGATACCCTCTTTTTGACGCCTTGCCTTCTCGAACGCAAATAAATAGAGCAGATAAGATTCTCTCTTATCTGCTCTATTTATGATATATCAGCTTTGATATTATGCGCAAATCAAAGGGCACGCTGGACCTTGCCAGAACGCAGGCAGCGCGTGCAGACGTTGACACGTTTGACCTCACCGTCAACAACAGCGCGGACACGCTGGATGTTCGGCTTCCAGGAACGTTTCGTCTTCAGGTGGGAGTGGCTGACGTTGTTGCCGGACAGCTCGCCTTTTGCACAAAACTCGCAAACATTTGCCATGTGTTACACCTCCTTCATACTCAGGGGCATGATGACCCCCAAACACAATATAAGTATTCTACCACAAATGACGGACCCCTGCAAGTACTTTTGCTTGACAAGTCTCTCAAGCGATCATCGCCTCCGAGAAGTAGGCGAGCAGATTGCGATACTCCCCTAATGGCGTCTCAAACAGCAGCTTGCGAAGGAATTCCACCTCCTGGCGGCTGATGCCGTTCGTATGCGCCACACTGTTGCGCTTTTCCTTGACCGAAGAGATCAGCCTGACGAACCCCTGCGGCCAGCTGTTCTTGTCGCGGTAAACATGTGTGACCATCTCGCCCATCATAACTTTCGTCTGCTTGTCGACAAGGCCCTTGTGACGGAAGAGCTTCAGCATGATGTACTCCACGCCCTTCGCGTAGCCGATGGCCACGGGCGAATAGTCCATCTCCTTGTCCGTGATGTGGCGAAAAAGGACATCTGCCGATGCCAGAAACTTGATAGCCTTGGCGTCGAGATTCTCATAGTCCGCCTTGAGCGTGCGCTCCAGCGTCGTTAAATCTTCGTGGACATCGGCCGAAGCAACAGCTTGCTCCGTTGCCGGCGCATAGGCTTCGTAGAGTTTCTGCGCCTTGACATCGTCGTCCTTCTCGCTCTGCAGCGAATGGCGCAGGTTGCGAATCTCCTCTTCCTTGACACCGAGTAGCTGCGTCTTCGACCGCTCCCGCAGGATTTCCTTGAGCTTGAAGTAGAACTGCGTCTCTTCCATCGGCTTGTGCTGGTAATGGACCATGTCATACTGCGTGATGGACTCGAGTTCCTCCGCATTGTCATTCGCCGTCAGGAAGAGGATGGGCGTCTGTGGTGCCTGCTTGCGGATCCGTGGCAGTGCTTGGATGCCTGTCTCGCCGCCCGGCCCTGCTTGGAATAGGTTGTCGAGGATGATCAGCGCAATCTCGCCAACCGTGTGCGCGATGCGCCGCTTGCGCAGGCGGTCTAAAAAGACACGCGGGCTGTAGTAATCCTCAAAGGTCACCTCGGGGTATCTCTTTACGATGATGTGCTTCATGCTCTCGTGGAGCTCCTTTTCATCGTCTACGATGATGATCAGCATAAAATTCCTCCTTATCACACTGCTGCAGAAGTCTTAGACGATTTACGACTTGCATGTCCTGCTTCATCTGCCTGGCAGAGCGGGATGTAGATATCGGTCACGGCATATTTGCGGTCCGAGCCGCTCGGGCGCTCGGGCCATTCCCTGTTGTAGGCCTCTATCTGACCATTGAGAAGGTCGACGAACAGCGAGATGTACATCGTTCCCTCGCCCTTGCGTCCCTCTTCCTTCGAGCTCGGCACCGGTTCATGGTAGATCTTGTTGACGATGGTGGCGGGGAAGCCCGCGACATTGTCACGATAGCGGATGCGGTACCAGTCCGCCCCATCCTTCGACACCACGGCGAACTGCAGCTGCACATCGGCGTGGAAGGCATCATATCCCTCGAAGTCATCGCAGTCATCGAGCGCTTCGAGAACACGGTCGAGCTCCTGCCCCGTGTTGTACGAGAGGTTGTCGAGGATGCTCTCGATGCGGCACGCATTGAGGTTGACATGATGGCCAGCGAGGTTCTCGCGCGCATAGGTGATCGTCAGGCGCTCGCGCGAGAGGTCATCGGACAGGCAGTCCTTCTGGAAGTGCGCAATGAGCAATTCCGTCAGCTCTGCCGTATCGTAGACCGCTGGCTCTGTCGTGATGATGTCGGACGTCGCGTAGAGCTGCTTGATGATGCGCTCGACAGCCGGATGGATGAAGGCCTCGTAGAGGTGGTTCTCGAAAGCCACCGTCTCCTCCTGCGATGCCTTGCGGCCCGTCACTTCATTGCGCAGACTGTGGCCGCCGCTGTGGAGCTCCTGCTCCACAAAATCACGCCAGGAGAATTCCATGTTCTGGAGTGTCTGCGCCGGGTCGTACCGCGTCGTCTTGATGATGCCCTTCTCCAGTTGGTTGTGGACGAGCTTATAACGTTCCAATTTATTATTGGATTCCTTAAGCTCCTGATTTTTGTGTTCAAGTTCCTTTCTCCGTCGTTCAAGCTCCGCCTTATCTTTATTCTGCTTCTCGCCGTAGTAGAACAGAAAGATCAGCGCGGTGAAGAAGCAGTAGAAGTAGATGGCAAAGTCGTACGAGCGCTGGTAGTTCTTCTTGCGGATGAAGCTCGTATCTGACTTCCAGTCGTTGATGGAGAAGAGGATGGCCCGGCTGAAGCCATCGCTCCAATACGGGCGGTTCGCATACGAGTACGAGAAGGAATATGTGTTGGAACCGATTGTGAAATCATCAAACGGCACAAACTTGCTGTCATCGTCGTCGGGGTAGCCACCCGGGTACTTCTCGCGGAAGCGCACAAGGTACGGGATGCGCTCGACGTGATAATAGCGCGTGTAGTCCTCCGTGATGGGGCAGCTCTTGTAGGCCTTGCCGTTCTTCAGGATGGTGATGCCCACGCGGCTCGCAATCTTGCCGTCCCCGAGCTGCCAGATCTGATGGCGCAGCAGGTCGTCGATGCACTTGTCTTTCTCAGCCTGCGGCGCATCCATCGAGAGGATGCTCTGTACGCTGTTGTAGAGGACGAGCCCCTCCTCTGCTTTCGAGAACTTCGCGCCGTTGTAGAACGTCGTGAAACTGAAGAAGTACCAGGTCGCCCCTGCGAGTAGGAAAGCGAGCAGGAACGCCGTCATCTTCACCGAAAAGCTCAGCCGGCGGATGCTCCGGAACATCCCGACAGGGTACGCCCAGAACACGACGAGTAGGACGTACTGCACATAGGGGATTTCCTGATTCTCGTTAGCCGCATAGGCAACGATAGTGACGAGCGCGACCGACACGATGGTCCAGAGCTGCCAGAGCCTGCTCTGGCACCAGGCCTGAATGATATCTTTGATGATGTCCAAACTGCGAATGCGAATGGCCAATACAACACATCCCTTCTCTATATGATATACAGAATATCACTTATTCTTACAATAGAAACGCCCCACTGGCATGGATTCCCCATGTCAGCGGGGCGCTCCCCTCTATCCTATTCTACCACATCATGCTGCATGGTGCCTCAGTCCTTTGCGGCGCGGATGATCTCCTCTGCGTTTTTCTCGGGGACTGGCTCGTAGCGGGCGAAGGCGAGCGTGTAGCTACCGCGGCCCTGGGTCAGGGAGCGAAGCTCCGTCGCGAAACGGTAGAGCTGCGACTCAGGGATCTCGGCATGGATCTCGCTCATGTCCTTGCCCTTGCCCTCGATGCCGAGGATGCGCGCACGTTTGGAATTCAGGCGTCCCATGACATCGCCCATGTAATACTCCGGCGCGGTGATGCGGATGTCATCGATTGGCTCGAGCAGGATAGGGCTCGCCTCCATGACGCCCTTGCGGATGGCGAGGGCCGTCGCTGTCTTGAAGGCTGCCTCCGAGGAGTCGACCGTGTGGTACGAGCCGTCGTAGAGGTTGACCTTGACATCGACGACAGGGTAGCCCGCCAGCACGCCGCCAGAGAGCGTCTCGGCCGTGCCCTTCTCAACGGCCGGGATGTACTGGCGCGGCACACTGCCACCGAAGATTGTCTCGGTGAATGCATTGCCGGCGCCGGCCTCCTGCGGGCTGATCTCCAGCCAGACATCGCCGTACTGGCCGTGGCCGCCGCTCTGCTTCTTGTGCTTGCCCTGCACCTTGACGCTCTTGCGGATTGTCTCGCGGTATGCGACGCGCGGCTCATGCAGTTCGAGCTCGACGCCGAACTTGCGCTGAAGCTTGTCGCGCAGGACCTCGAGGTGAACCTCGCCGATGCCGCGCAGGATTGTCTCATGCGTCTCCGGATTCTTCTCCACGACGATGGTCGGGTCTTCATCCTGCTGCTTGGCAAGCGCGCCGAAAACCTTGTCCTCCTCGCCCTTCTTGTGGGCGGAAGCTGCCATCGCGAGCATCGGGGCCGGGTAGGCGATCTCCTCGTAGACGATGGGGTCGGCGCTATCGCAGAGCGTATCGCCCGTCCTGACCGACTGCAGCTTCGTCGTCGCGACGATATCGCCGGCCTCCGCAGCATTCAGATGCTCCTGGCGCTTGCCCTGCAAGGAGAAGATCGTACCGACGCGCTCCGCATTCTCCTTGTTGGGATGCATGTAAGTGGCATCGCCCTTCATCGTGCCAGAGAAGATGCGCAGGTAACTCATGCGGCCGACGAACGGGTCGACAACCGTCTTGAATACCTGTGCCGAGAACGCATCCTCCGTATGACGCTCCTTGAGGTCCCCGTCCTGCGGATCCATGCCGATGGCGACGTGGAAGTACGGCGTCGGCAGGTACTCGACGATGCCGTTCATGAGCTTCTTGACGCCGATATTCTGCTTCGCCGAGCCGCAGAAGACCGGGAAGATCTTGCCGGCCTGGATGCCCTCAATCAGAGCGGCCGCCACTTCGACCTCCGTGATCTCCGTACCTTCGATGTACTTCTCGAGCAATTCGTTGTTGAACTCCGCGACAGACTCGATGAGCTTCTGGCGCGCCTCCTCGACGTCGCCCTGGATGTATTCCGGGATGTCGGCGATGAGGTCTTCCTCGTCATGCGTGACGATCTTCATGTGCAGGGCCAAGAGGTCGACGACACCCTGGAAGGCCGCTTCCTGGCCAATCGGCAACTGCACGGGCACGACACCCGCGCCAAAGCGCACGCGCAGCTCTTCGACGACTTGCTGGAAGTCGGCGTGCTCGCGGTCCATCTTGTTGATGAAGAACGCGCGCGGCAGCTCCGCTTCCTCGGCATAGCGCCATGCCTTCTCCGTCTCGACCTCGATGCCAGACGGGGCCGAGATCACGATGAGGGCACTGTCCGCTGCCGTCAGCGCGCCCTTGACTTCGCCGACGAAGTCCGGATAGCCCGGCGTATCGATGAAATTGATCTTATAGTCACGCCATTCGCAGGCGGCAAGCTTCAGGTTGATCGTCATGCCGCGGCTCTCTTCCTCCGGCTCGCAGTCGAGCACACTCGTGTGCTCTTCCACACTGCCGAGGCGCTTGACAGCACCCGCATTGAACAGGCAGGCATCGAGCAGGCTCGTCTTGCCCGTCTTGCCATGGCCGATGACGGCAACGTTGCGCAGGTTGGAACTCTTGTAAGATTTCATCGCAATCCCTCCTAGTGCTTCCTATTTTTGCTTATGTGTTCTATATTCGCTAGAAGTCAGAATTTTCCTGCCTGATAAAAAAGAAATCATGAGTCCTCATGCAAAAATGTCCCTGCCGACAATGGACGATTGTCCGTTGTCGGCAGGGACACAGGTTCTTCTTCGAAGGCTCAGTCGTCCTCGTAGATGTCCTCTTCGAGGCGCATGAGCAGGTAGCAGTAATCCGAGAGGCGGTTGAGGTAGATGCGGTCGCTTGCAGCGACTTCTTCTGCCTCGGCCAGACGGCAAGCACAGCGCTCAGCGCGACGGGCCGTCGTGCGCGCGAGGTCCAGCATGGCGCCGCT
>ULYK01030807.1_pt1 | contig 24437 bp, 22 predicted proteins | sample 1962061 | NCBI WGS metagenome assembly ULYK01 (sample SAMEA4835860, study PRJEB28245) | human gut metagenome | biome: gut microbiome; material: fecal sample | place: Denmark | collected 2008
GTACCAGCAAGGCCGGAGGCCAAGTCCGCCCTGCAGGGGCGGGTGCCTGCTTATGCCCCTCCCGGGGCGGACTTTTTGGGCCGTGCGGTCCATTGGGGCCTATTCAGCAGGCGGCCGGGCCTGCTGCCCTTACGGATAAGCAAAGGTTCCTCCGGCCGCTGCCAACCTGCTCTGCACTCTTCACTCTGCACTCTGCCCTATTCCAGTCCCTCCCAGCTTCCCCCGCTTCCAGTCTCTCCAGAACAGGGCACCGATCAGTACATCGGCAGCCAGCCAGCTCAGGGGATAGCAGTACATGATGTTCCGGTAGGTGGGGTTGGCGGCATAGACGGTGGCCAGCCACAGGAGCCGGGTGCCCACGATGCTCACCAGCATGGCCAGGGCCGGGGTCAGGGAGTTGCCGAACCCCCGCATGGAGGCGGACAGGCTTTCGTAAATCGTTGACAGGAAATAGAATCCGATGATCAGATGGATCCGCATGACCCCCAGATCCACCGCTTCCTGCTCCAGTCCGAAGATCTCCAGGAAGGGCCGGGCCACCAGGAACACCAGACCGATCAAAACGCAGGTGAACAGGAAGTTCAACGTCAGGCCCCGGCCCAGCACCTTCCGGCACCGTTTCAGGTTCCCGGCCCCGAAGTTCTGGCTGGTAAAGGTGGTAATGGCCTGGCCAAAGGCGATGATAAAGGGATAGGTGTTGATTTCCAGCACATAGGCCGCAGCCGAAGCCGCCATGGCCAGGGCCCCTTCGCTGTTGATGGCGGACTGGATCACCATATTGGACAGGTTGAACACCATGCCCTGGATCCCGGCAGGCACCCCCACCCGGAGGATTTCCCGGATGTCATCCAGCCGCAAACGGATGGCTCCCGGATAAAAATGGAGCACCCCGTGTCCATACCGGAGCATCCGCAGCAGCAGCCCGGAACTGACGTAATTGGACACGGCGGTAGCCACCACCACCCCGGCCAGCCCGAACCCCAGGAACACCGCCAGGAAATTCCCTGCAATATTCACCAGGCTGGCGGTGATAAGGGACAGCAGCGGGGTCCGCACATTCCCGTGGCTCCGGTACACGGCGGACAAAAAGTCGTAGAGAGTCATCCCCGGCATGCCCAGCAGATAGATCCGCAGGTAAAATTCCGAAGCAGTCCGGACTTCTTCCGGCACACCCATCCAGACCATGAGAGGTCCGGCCAGGATTTCCCCCACCACCAGGATGAACAGCCCGGTCAGAAGGGCCATGAGCACGGTGGTGTGGATGGCCTGGGAGGCTTCCTTCAGCCGCCTTCCTCCCAGCCGCCGGGCAATGAGCACATTGGCTCCCAGGGAGATCCCCAGGAACAGATTGACCATGACCCCGATCACCGGAGCATTGTTCCCCACTGCCGCCAGGGCTTCTTTCCCTACAAAGCGGCCCAGGACCATAATGTCCGCCGTATTGAACATCTGTTGGAGGATCCCGATAAGAGCCACCGGGATGGCAAACTGGAACAAAGGCTTTGTCAGAGAGCCTTCCAGCATGTTGATTTGCGAAGCAGCCAAAGTCCTGATCCCTCTCTTTCTTGTATCATGGCATTTCTTCTATTATACACTGTACCTGGTAAAAGAAACAGACAGACGCCGTCAGTGGTATATGCCAAAATATCTTCCTATAAATTGCCTGTTCCGGTGTATAATAGATGAATACTACTCCCGGCTGGATTTCCAGCTGACGGATCCGGTCCGCCTGCTGGATGAAGCCCTGGCCCGCCTGATTCTGGACGGACAAACCTGATGTACCGGCAGAAAAGCCGCCAACGGACCAGGGACCCCCGCCGGTAACCAAACCATGGTCCCCAGGGGCGGCAGGCCGGTTGCCTGCAAATTGCACCGGGTCCTTAGGAGCGGCAGGCCGGTTCCCTGCAAATTGCACCGGGTCCGTAGGGGCGGCAGGCCGGTTCCCTGCAAATTGCACCGGGTCCGTAGGGGCGGCAGGCCCGGCCGCCCGCAAAATTTACCCATACAAAGGAGAATCTCATAATGAAATTTACCACCTACACCCAACTGCCCCCGGAAGCCAAAGCTCTGCGGGAAGAAGTCTTTTGCCAGGAACAGGGATTCCTGGAGGAATTCGACAGCCAGGATCAGGCCTCACATCACGGTCTCCTGTGGGATGACCAGGGAGAAGCCGTGGGTGTCTGCCGTTTCTTCCCCGGCGAGGAACCGGGAATCTGGATCCTGGGACGGATTGCCGTAAAAAAGCGGTTCCGTGGCAAAGGCGCCGGCAGCCTGCTGGTAGAAGGCACCGAAAAAGCCGTAAAAGAGCTGGGCGGAAGGGAGATACGTCTCCATGCCCAGGTCCGGGCCAAACATTTCTACGAAACCCTGGGGTATGAGGCCTACGGTCCGATAGAACCGGACGAAGGGGTCCCCCATCAGTGGATGAAGAAGCAACTGGAATAAAGACTGTTCCATGTTTTGGAAAGGAGAATGTGTGTATGATCCAGGATAAAGATTTCCGACAGCTGGCGGAGCTTTCACCTTTCGGCACCTATATGGTGACCCCGGACCGGACCATCGTCTATTGGAACCGGGCGGCGGAACAGATTACCGGCTACAGGGCGGAAGAAATGATCGGTATCCGCTGTCCGGAGACAAAGCTGGATCATATGGATGAAAATGGCCGGCCTCTGTGCAGGACCTACTGTCCCCTGTTGGCCTCCATGGACCAGAAAAAGCCCCTGTCCAAAAAGCTGGTTTTCACCCATAAAGACGGAACCATGAGGGTGATCCAGGCCCATTTTGTGCCTCTCACCGATGGACAGGGGAAGATCCGGATGGTGGCAGAAATCTTTGAGGAAGTAAGCCTGCTGGACCGGGGAACCCTGATCGTCCAGAACCTGTATTCCCTGGCCTATCACGATGCCCTCACCGGGCTGCCCAACCGGATGTTCCTGGATACCCTGCTGAAAATGCGTTTTTCGGAGTACCATCGGCTCCATCGGCTGTTTGCGGTGCTGTTTGCGGATATCGACCATTTCCACGATTTCAACGGAAAGTATGGCCACCCGGCTGGGGACCGGATGCTGAAGGCCTTTGCCCACGCCGCCACCCACTCCATCCGGTCCACAGATACCCTGGGCCGCTGGGGCGGGGAGGAATTCATCGGGATCTACCCCATCAAGAACAGATCGGACATCATCCCCATTGCCAACCGGTTCCAGCACATGGTGGAACAGTCCTTCATCCACCACGAAGAACATCCCCTCCACATTACCATGAGCGTGGGGATCACCGCAGTGCAGGAAGGCGACACCCCGGAATCCATCATCCAGCGGGCGGACGATTACATGTATGAAGCCAAGAAAAAAGGACGGAATACCATTGTGCATGATGAAGTGGAATGACAAGGGGGTGTGAAGAAATTCACACCCCCGGTGTCTGCCTTTTATCTCCCTGCCAGGGCCGACTTTACAATATACTTCCTGCACTGCCAGTACACCACAGCCAGCACCGCGGTGGCTATGATCCAGCTCACCGGGTAGGCCTGGATCAGGGTCAGGTAATCCCGGTGGCTGGCGAACACGGTGTAGATCCACACCAGCCGGACCCCGCAGATGCCGATCAGGGCCACAATGGCTGGGGGCAGGGAATAGCCGTATCCCCGGAGAGCTCCGGAGAGGATATCCATGGCCCCGTTAAGGTACAGGGTATCCCCCACCCACCAAAGCCGCAGCACCCCCAGCCGGATCACTTGGGGATCCGGGTTGAAGAAACCGATCACATGCTCTCCGAAGAACAGGATGGGTACCGTAATGCACAGCAGGAACAGCCCTTCCACCCAGAAGGCCGCCTTGGTGGTGGCAAAGCACCGGCTCAGCTTCCGGGCCCCGTAGTTCTGGCCTACAAAGGTGGTGGTGGCCTGGCTGAACCCGTTTACAAAGCAGTAGATGTTGAATTCGATGATTACGGAAGCGGCAGCCGCCGCCATGGCCGCCGTTCCCAGGCTGTTGATGGAAGACTGGATCACCACATTGCTCATGGCAAAGACCATGCCCTGGATTCCCGCAGGGAGCCCGATATGGAGGATTTTTCCCATTTCATGGCCGTTCAGCCGCATCTTGTGCCGCTGGAGCCGGATGGGCTGAGGGGTGCGGCACAGGAGCACAAACAGGATCCCGGAATTCACTGCAAAGGACAGTACCGTGGCGCTGACCACCCCGGTAATCCCCCAGTCGAACACGGTCACAGACAAAAGATCCAGGGTGATGTTCAGGAGATTGGCTGCCACCAGGCTGTAGAGCGGGGTCTTCCCGTCTCCGCAGCTGCGGAAAATGGCCGCTTCGAAGTTGTACAGGGTCAAAAAGGGCATCCCCAAAAGGAAGATCCGCAGATAGGTGGCCGCCAGATCGTGGACCTCTTCCGGCACCGCCAGGATCTTCAGAGCCGGATGGGCGATCAGTTCCCCCACCGCCGTCAGCAGCACCCCCAGGCCCAGGGCCATGACAATGGCGGTCTGGACAGTCTCTTCCACTTTTTCCTGCTTCCCGGCTCCCAGATACTGGGCAATGGTCACATTGGCCCCCAGGGAGATCCCGATCAACAGGGTCACCAGGAGCCCGATCACCGGCATGTTGTTCCCTACGGCTGCCATGGCGTCCTTCCCTACAAAATGACCCAGCAGGAACACATCCGCACTGTTGAACAGCTGCTCAAACAGCCCCATAAGTCCGATGGGCATGGCAAAATAGAACAGTTTGTCTGCAATGGAGCCATGGAGCATGTCCAGGCCCGGTTTATGGGACTGCTTCTTGGTTTCTGTCATGATTCCTTCCCCTTCCCCACAAATTTCTCATTCTGTCATCCATGCCGGGTCAGGCTCCATTCCCGGACCCGTTTCCGCACGTCTTCCAGGTTCAGCACCCCCAAGGCAAAGCCTTTCTTCACCAGTTCTTCCGGCAGATATTCATCATACTTGTCAAAAAGCGGCACCTCATGAGGGTAGACCAGTTCCAGGGGGTCGATTTCCTTCTGGATTTCTTCCTCCACCACCTGAAAAAAGGTCTCCTCGTCCGCTTCCATGGTGAACTGCATAAAGAAGGGACGGAAGGGATCCAGCTTCTTCAGCCCCAGTTTTTGGGCGCATTTCAGGTTCAGGAACCGTTCCAGGGCCAAAAAGCCATAGCTCCCCAGCCAGGGCAGAAGGCACCACATCTTCCCGCCCAACTGGATCAGAGGCTTTTCCGCCGCGCCCGAGGCTTTGGCGGTGAACCGGGCCTGCTGGAGCCGGGCCACGGCGTTTTTCATCAGATAAGGATAGGACCGGTCCTCCCGGAGCACCTGGCGCATCCTCTCCAGCACTTTTGTATGGATATCCCCAGGACATTCTCCAAAATAAGCGGGCACTTTTCCCTTCACCAGTTCGCAGTAGATCACATGGCGTTTCCGGTCCACTTCCAACACCCGCCACACATGACCGGCCAGGGCAATCTTTTCTCCCGGAGGAGGGGGCGCCACCACGGTGCCCAGTTCCTGGGAATCGCACCGGACGGTGAACTCCTCGTTTTCCTGGAACACCCCGTAAAATTTGAAGGAACTGATCACCCGTTCCCCGGCCAGGCCCACGATCAGGCCCCCCTGTTCGGTCCTTGCAATATGGTCTTCGGCGATCAGATACCGGAGGAGCACCTTGTAATCTTCCTGGGTGATCCGGTGGAAATAGCTGAGCCGGAGCACCCGGTCCGCCAGAGCCGCCGGAGACATTTCCCCATTGCTGGCCAGGACGCTCATGGTCTGGTGGTACAGGAGACTGTAGGGCAGCCGGTCCAGCCGGGGCGGTTCCACCCATTTTTCCTCCAGGTACAGCTGGATCAGGGCGATTCCCTGAAGCAGCTTCCAGGGGATGGTGGCCGGCAGCATGGCCCGGATCTCCGGCTCATCTTCCCGGATCACGAACCACATTTCCGGAGGCAGGTCCCTCCGGCCCGTCCGTCCCATCCGCTGGAGAAAGGAGGATACGGTCCAGGGCGCATCGATCTGGAAGGCCCGCTCCAGCCGGCCGATGTCGATGCCCAGTTCCAGGGTGGAGGTGGTGACGGTGGTCAGGTTCCGGCTTTCATCTTTCATCAGTTCTTCCGCCGTTTCCCGGTAGGAAGCAGACAGATTCCCATGATGGATCAAAAACCGGTCCGGTTCGTGGTTCAGCTCGCAGTACTGCCGGAGGCTGGTGGTGACCCCTTCACATTCTTCCCGGGAATTCACGAACACCAGGCACTTTTTCCCCCGGGTGTGTTCGAAGATGTATCCCAGTCCCGGATCCGCCTGGGCCGGAGCCTGGTCGGTCTTCACATCCAGTGCCGGCAGGGCCTGGAGGTCCGCCCGGTCCTCCCCGGCCTGGGCGTCTTTCACGTAAAAATGTTCCATGGACAGCCGCCATTTGGTCCCCGGGGCCTTCACCTGGGGGATCAGGGTCTTCCGGCCCGTGCCCAGGCTCAGGAATTCCCCCACTTTTTCCGGGTCTCCCAGGGTGGCCGAAAGACCGATCCGCCGGGGATTCACCCCGGCCAGCCGGGACAGCCGCTGGATCAGGCACAGGGTCTGACCTCCCCGGTCCCCCCGGAGCAGGGAATGGACCTCATCGATGACCACGAACCGCAGATCCCCGAACAACCGGGGAATGGCCATGTGTTTGTGGAGCAGCAGGGCTTCCAGGGATTCCGGGGTAATCTGGAGGATCCCGGAAGGATGCTTCATCATTTTGGCCTTGTGGGACTGGGAAACGTCCCCATGCCAGTGCCACACCGGGATGCCCCCTTCTTCACAGAGAGGCTGGAGCCGGAGGAACTGGTCATTGATCAGGGCCTTGAGAGGACCGATGTAGATGCACCCCACGCTTTTGGGCGGATCCTGGGCAAACAGGGACAGGATGGGAAAGAAGGCCGCTTCGGTCTTCCCGGAGGCAGTGGAAGCAGTAAGCAGCAGGTTCTGGTCCGTGTTCAGCAGCACATCTCCGGCCGCCACCTGGATAGGCCGCAGTTCCGACCACCCCTGGCTGTAGATGAAATCCTGGACAAAAGGTGCATACCGGTCAAAGATATTCATGGCAATCCTTTCTTATACGGTGAACTCCGCAAATTCCGGAGCGGTTTCCTCCCCTTCCACGGCGTTCTGGGCATACTGGAAGCTGTCGGACTGGAGCAGGGCTTCCACCTTCAGTTCCGGATGCTGGTACAGGATGTCCAGCACCTCGATGAAGTCCCGGATCACTTCCCGGGGAGTGATGTGGGAATCCGCCCCGATCCGCTGGAATTCGATCCGGATGAAGGCCACCAGATCTTCCTGAGTCACTTTCGGTACATAGCCGTAGAGCACTCCGTGGATCTCCGCCAGTTTTTCCACCAGCACCAGCATTTCGTCGCTGGTAAGAGGCTGGAGCCGGATCACCGGTGCCAGCAGGTCCTTGTGTTCTCCGGCAAAATGGCCTTCCGCCAGCCGGGACCGGAGGGCCTCATAGCTGTACACCCCCCGCCGGGGGTCTTCCATGCACTGGGGAGTGCCTCCCATGATGATGCCCAGGTAGTGGGCCTTTCCCTGAAGGGTGTCGTTGTACATGGTGAGGATCTTTTCGTAGTTGTACTGCCGGGTGATGGCATGGGGAATCTTGTAGATGTTCACCAGTTCGTCGATGCACACCAGGAGCCCGGCGTAACCGGCCTGTTTCAGGAACAGGGCGAAGATCTTCAGGTATTCATACCAGTCCTCATCGGAGATGATAATGTTCACTCCCAGTTCCTGCCGGGCTTCGGTCCTGGTGTGGAATTCTCCCCGGAACCACTGAATCACCTTTGCCTTGGTGGCTTCGTCCCCCTGGCGGTAGGACCGGTAGTACAGGGTCAGCAGCCGGGCAAAATCGAATCCGTGGACCATTTCATTGAGGGCCTGGATCACCTGGCCGATTTTCTGTTCCACCAGGGTATCCAGCCGGCCGTCTGTAAGGGCCAGGCCCGTTTCCGTCACCACCTGCTGCTGGACCTGGTTGATCCACCGGTCCAGGATCAGAGGCAGGGCGCCCCCTTCGGGACGGGTCCTGGTGGCCATGTTCCGTACCAGTTCCCGGTAGGTGGCCAGTCCCTGGCCTTTGGTGCCCTGGAGCCGCCGTTCCGGGGACAGGTCGGCGTCCACCACCACGAAATCCTTTTCCATTACATAGTTCCGGAGGGTCTGGAGCAGGAAGCTTTTCCCGCTGCCGTACCGGCCCACAATGAACCGGAAAGAAGCACCCCCGTCGGCGATCACGTCCACATCGTGGAGCAGGGCGTCGATTTCGTTCTTCCGGCCTACGGTAATGTAAGGCAGCCCGATCCGGGGCACCACGCCCCCTTTCAGGGAGCTGATAAGGGTCCGGGCAATCCGTTTGGGTATCTTCAGCGTCATGGTTCTATCGTTCCTTTCAGGTCATCCGCATAATCTTCGATCACAGAAGGCGGGTCCCCGGCTTCCAGCACCGTATCCCCGAATTCTTCGTAACATTTTTCGTTGATGCTGTCTGTTAAAATAGAAGGCATCAGCCCCTTGGCCCCGGTCCAGGAGGTGTCTTCCCCATAGAGCAGGTCGTGGAGGTAGCGGTATTCCTCTTCTGTCAGATTCCAGGGCCGGGCCGGTTCGGCCGGTTCCGGGGATGCTTCTCCAGAGGCCGGAGAGATTTTGCCGGATTCCGGTCTTTGTCCTGCAGCTTCCTGACCGGAAACTGCCGGGGCCGGAGCCATTTCCGGAGGTTCCGGAGCCTTTTGTGCTGCCGGGGCTTCCGTTCTGTCCTCCAGGGAAGGCAGAGCTTCCTCCCGCCGTTCCTCTTCCGTCATCAGTCTGTCCCGGGTCACCGCCGCATCCTGGCGGATCTGATCCAGCTGATCCAGATGGAACACCACTTTCCGTTTTTCCGCTTCCTTCTGTTCCTTCCGGTCCTCTTCCACCCCCTGGTGCACCAGCCGGGTGAGCCATTTGTAGGACAGGGGCTGTTGGAGGGGCTGAGGGAAGTCCAGTTCCTCCCGGAGGAGGCCGTCCAGGGTCTTCATCAGTTTTCCCAGCTTCCGGAGCTGTTTGGAGGTGTACACGTAATGGCGGAAGGTCCAGATGCCCTTCCGGTCCCGGTAGATGCATAGGGGATTCACCACCACCGTAAGATCCCGTTTGTCCTCCTTCCGGAGGAATACGGCGTTGGCAAACAGTTCCAGCCATTCGTAGCCGGGCCCTCCCACATGTTCCTCCAAAAAAGATTTTTTCCGGTGGGTCTTCCAGTACCCCTGGATCATCCGGTAGATCCGGCCCAAAAGCCGCACGGTGTCTTCCGGTTTCTGTTTGTACAGTTTGGACCGGCTTATATGGTAGGTGGAAAAAAGGTCCAGGGCGTCGAAGAGTTCCTGGTCCGTGGCATTTTCCCAGTCATCCAGCAGCAGATAGGCTTCATCCTGCCGGTTCCGCTGGGTTTCCGGCAGCAGGGCGGAATTCAGCTGGTAATACAGCACGTAATCCCGGAGCCACTGGTGGAGATAGGGCAGGATCCGGTCGTCCAGGAGGCCGTAGGTTTCCCCGAAAGCCTTCAGTTTCTCATAACCGTCCTCGGGATTTTCCACCCCGATCTGGTTCAGCAGTTCGTATATATAAAGGAAAGCATAGGTCAGAGAGGTCCGTTCCAGCTGCTGATGCCGAAGCCGGGTCCGCCAGCCGAAATACCCCCGGAGCTCTTTGTCCGTAAGCACCCGGTAGGTGGGATAGTAATGGAGCACCGGCAGGTCGTACACTGTGTCATCCTCGTAATCCGCCGCCAGTTTCCCCTGGCGGACGAACAGTTCCGGAGTGGTCTCATACCGGCTGGAGTCGTCCTTTTCCATGGCCCGGAGCTGCTGGAGCAAAGGGGGCAGCGGTTCGGGCGGGGTCCGGGGCTTGATGGGCTCTGAAGCATACATTTTCTGGAGCAGCCGGAAACTGGCCTCCTTCTCCTCCGGTGTCTTCTTCACAAATTCCATGCCCCTCCCCCTTTCTCCCAACTGGAAAGAATTTCAGCCAAAAGTAAACATTTTTTCACCAATCTTTATTATAAACCGAAAGAGGAGGCTGTTGCAAGAGCAACAGCCTCCTCTTTCCTTCACTCCCTTACGCCATGCAGGTGGTGCAGTTCTTGGACTGGGGGAACAGCAGCTTCCACAGGCATCCTTCCAGGACCACCCCTTCTTTGGGGTCGGTACCGGCTTTGAGAGTGGTGTCGATCACATAGCTGACAAAATCCGCCGCTTCCTGGACGCACCGGTTCAGATCTTTGCCATTGAGCACATAGCCCAAAAGGGTGCTGGTGAACACATCTCCTGTACCGCAGGTGGCAAAGGGCAGCTTCTTCACTTCATAGGCTTCCGGGAACAGCTGGCTGGGTTCACTGCTGACGATTTTCAGATGTTCCTTATCGCAGGGCACACTGGTGATCACCACCTGTTTGGGCCCCAGGGCCAGCAGCTTGTCGCAAAGGGCTTCCAGCTCGTCGTCAGTGGGGGCTGCGTCTTTCCAGGGCGTATCTGTCAAGAGGCAGGCTTCCGTATAGTTGGGGGTGATCAGAGTGGCATGGGCCACCAGTTTCTTCATGGCTTCCACCATGGAAGCATCGAACACCGGGTACAGCTTCCCGTCGTCCCCCATGGCCGGGTCCACCACGGCAATCCGGTCTTCCCCGGCAAATTCCTCAATGGCGGCGATTACCTGCTCCACCTGGGCAGGCCCTGCCAAAAAACCGCTGTACACCGCATCGAACCCAAGGCCCAGTGCCTTCCACTGGTCCCGGTACCCGGCCATCAGGTCCGTCAGATCCCGGGAAACGAATTTCCCGTAAGTCAGGTTGTTGCTGTACAGAGCCGTAGGGAACGGGCACACCTGGTGTCCCATGGCGGACAGCACCGGCATGGCCGCCGTCAGGGAACAGCGGCCGAAAGAACAAAGGTCATGGATGGCCAGAACACGTTTGATTTTCATGGAAATACCACCTTTCAATTGCAGAAAATTGGACACGAGCAAATGGACAAGCATTATCTGTATTGTACCCCATATGAGCCAGAGATGCCAGAGCGGGTTGCTGCTCTTTTATTTGTTGTACTGACAACGGATTTTCCCGGTTATTCCATGTATACTTGAACCATGGAAAAACAGACTGCTGCCAAAGGAGATGTTTCATATGGGAAAGAAAATTACGGATAAAGTCACCTGGGTTGGGAAAATCGACTGGGAACTGACGGAGTTCCATGGTCATGAATATTCTACGGAAAAAGGCTCCTCCTACAATTCCTATCTGATCCGGGGAGAGCAGAAGACGGTGCTGATGGACACGGTCTGGAAGCCTTTTGATGAAGAATTCGTGGCCAATCTGAAACAGGAAATCGACCTGAAGGCCATTGATTATATTGTGATGAACCACAACGAAAACGACCACAGCGGTGCCCTGCCGGCCCTGATGCGGGAGATTCCCCACACCCCCATCTACTGCACCCAGAAAGGGGAAGCCATTCTCCGGGGACTGTATCACCAGGACTGGAATTTCGTCACCGTGAAGACCGGGGACACCCTGGACCTGGGGGGCTCTCAGCTGGTGTTCATCGAAGCTCCCATGCTCCACTGGCCGGACACCATGTTCACCTACATGACCGGGGAGAACATCCTGTTCAGCAACGACGGATTCGGCCAGCACTACGCCAGCGAAACCCTGTTCAATGATGCAGTGGACAAGGGGGAACTGTACCGGGAAGCCATGAAGTATTACGCCAACATCCTGAACCTGTACAGCCCCATGGTCACCCGGAAGATCGCCGAGATCCTCAAGATGGGCGTGCCGGTAAGCATGATCTGCCCCAGCCACGGGGTGATCTGGCGGGATGATCCCCTGCAGATTGTCAAAGCCTACCAGGAATGGGCCCAGAATTACCAGGAAAACCAGGTGACCCTGATTTACGACACCATGTGGAATTCCACCCGGCGGATGGCGGAATGCATCGCCGAAGGCCTGATGGAAGCGGACCCCACCCTGACGGTGAAAATCTACAATTCTGCGGTGGATGACAAAAACGATATCGTGACGGAAGTGTTCAAATCCAAGGCCATCCTGGTAGGGTCCCCCACCATCAATTACGGGTTCCTGTATTCCATCGGGGGCATTATGGAAATGATCCGGGGCCTGAAGTTCAAGAACAAAAAGGCCGCTGCTTTCGGCAGCTACGGCTGGAGCGGAGAAGCGGTGAAACAGATCACGGAACTGCTGGGCGGTGCCGGGTTCCAGTTGGTCAACGAAGGGCTCCGGTGCCAGTGGGCCCCGGACCAGGCCAGCCAGGAGCTGTGCCGGAAGTACGGAAGAGAATTTGCGGAAGCGGTGAAATAAAATACGAAGGGGGTGTGAAAAAATTCACACCCCCGGTCACTGGTCTCTTGTCACTGGTCACTGGACGAAGGAAGGCAGCCGGTTCCGGAGCCGCGGCAGAAGCCAGACCGCCATGGGTTTCCCGGAAGGGATTGGCTTTGGCCGGTCCATAGTTTTCAATTCTGTCAAGCCTTCTGCCTATGTACTGCACCTTTTTATTTATAGCAAAAAACCTGCCCTGTCAACACAGGTGCAGGTTTTTTCATGGTTTGTTCAAGAAGTTGACGCAAATGGCCGTTTCTATTTCAAATTTTTGGTACGCGTAGGATCGATGATGAACCCGCTGCCGCTGGGAGAAGGTCCCACGTAGCCCGGGACATTTTCAAAGACGGTCTTTCCTGCACCCGCGGCACTTTTCCCCTGGCTGTTGAACAGCCCTTCCGTGATCCTTACCGTAGCTTTATTTTCCCCTGTAGATGCATCATAATACGTTATGGTATTCTTTTAGTAATCCGCTGCCAGCTGGCTGAATGTCACACCCTTGTTGGCCTCTGCGGAGTAATAGGAAAACACCGTTACCCCATCGGTTTGGACTCTGGCGAACCAGCCGTCCCCTTCTTGTGTCTGGATATTCAGTTTCCGGGCCAGGTCCTGTCCCGCTGCACTGTCCGAGGCAATCACCAGGGTGCTGGAAGGTTTCCCCTGGAGCACATCCGCCAGGCCGTCGTACCGTCCCTGCCGAAGCCGTTCGATGATATCTTTCGCTGTAGTGGCGGCCGGGAGTTTTTTCTTGGAAGCTTCTCCCAGGAGAGCACTGGCGTTGTTGAAGACGGAATTGATGGAGCTGGGCAGGCCTCCGTCGGCCGCATGGGAATAGACCATCCATCCCAAACCCACAATGATGGCAAGCATCAGGGCGTATTCGATGATGTCCTGTCCTTTCTGTCGTCTCATTGTTTCCATCTCCCTTACGGTCTTATTAAGCAATTATAGCATATTTTGAGGGAGAAAAGCCGTACAAACCCGACTTCCTGCCAGCCCCTTCATGTCCTCCGGCACCGGGGCTTCCAGGAATATTTCCTTGCCTGTCCTGGGATGGCGGAACCGGACGGTCCAGGCGTGGAGGGCCTGGCGGGCAATCCTTGGGTCCCTTGTGCCGTACACCGGGTCCCCCACCAGAGGGTGCCCCTTGTGGGCGAAATGGACCCGGATCTGATGGGTCCTTCCGGTAAGGAGATGGATCTTCAGCACCGTATGGTCCCCTCCGTCAGCCAGGATCTCATAATCGGTCACCGCCGGCCGTCCGTCTTCCCGGACCATCCACCGGTCCACCCCTTCTGCCACCCGGCCGATGGGAAGGTGGATCCGGCCCCGGGGTTCTGCCAGATCCCCTTCACACACCGCCAGGTATTCCCGGTAGATTTCCTGGTGGCTGCGGGTGAGGGCGTGTTTGGCAAAAGCGGATTTGGCCACCAGCAGAAGGCCCGTGGTGTCCCGGTCCAGCCGGTACAGGGGATGGATGCCGCATTTCTGCCCCGACTGGCGGAAATACCCTCCCACCGCCTGGACCAGGGTATCCCGGGCCCCGGACCAGGTGGGGTGGATCAGCATGCCGGCCGGCTTGTCCACCGCCAGCAGGTCCTCATCCTCGTACAAAATGGCAAGAGGCAGATGGACCGGGATCACCGCCGCCGTTTCTTCCCATTGAAAAACAAGCCGGTCCCCGGCCTCCAGCCTGTGAGAAGGACTGGAAACCGGGGATCCGTTCACGGTAATGGTGCCGTTCCATTTGATTTTCCGCCAGAGTTTTTCCGAAAGGTGCATGGGACCCCGGGCTGCCTGGCGGACGCAGCATCCGGCATGGTCCCGATCCACCTGGTACGTCAGTTCCATATCAGTAAGACCGTAAAAATTCCTTGAAAAAGTCCACACTGGCCTTCAGGGCATCAGCGGGGATCTTTTCGTTCACCTGGTGGGCGGCGCCCCAGCGGCTGTCCCGGAGATACCCGGAGAACAGCATCACATTGTCGGCGATCCGCTTGTAGTAGTGGCTGTCGGTGCCTCCCAGCATCAGGAAGGGCACCACGTCCACTTTTTCCCCGTACTGGTCCTTCAGGACTTTTTCCGCCACCTGGATCCCGTAACTCTGGGGATCGGAAGCGGGCAGCGGGTCCTTGCCGGACACATGGCGGATTTCCACCCCTTCCGGCAGGAACTGGCGGAAGTAATTTTCGCAGGATTCCACCGTATCCCCCTGGAGCACCCGGACGCTCATCTGGGCCGCCGCCCGGCTGGGCAGCACGTTGGGCTGCTTGCTGGCTTCGGCCATGGTGAAGGCGATGGTAGTGTGGAGCAGGGCATCCAGGGCCGGATCTTCCTGGGCCAACTGGCACAGTTCCTGCCAGTGGCCTTCCGGATCTTCATAGATGGCCCGGCGGCTGGCATCCTGGAGTTTGGCGCTTTTCTGGAGATGGGCCAGGGTCAGGGGAGTGAACCGGTACGGGAAAGGATGGGATTCGATGGCCACAATGGCTTTGGCCAGGGTCCCCAGGGCTGTCCCTTTCCCGGGACGGCTGGAATGGCCTCCGGGAGAGGTGGCGTAGATCTCGAAGTTCACCGGGGATTTTTCCGCCACTCCGATCTTGGCTTCCAGCTTGTCCCCCACCGGGAACAGGCCGCCCCCTTCGTCCACTACGGTGCCCAGCCGGACCCCCTTCTCTTCCAGGTGCCGGGTGAGCTTTTCCGCCCCGTCCACATCGTTTTCCAGGTATACTTCCTCACTGTAGCCCAGGGACAGGTACAGGTCGTAAGACGGCCGCCAGCCTTCTGCCAGCAGGGCTTCCACCGCTTCCATTTCCGCCAGCAGCTGGTGCTTGCAGTCGGTGGTACCCCGGCCGCAGATACAGCCGTCGATGATTTCGCCTCCAAAGGGATCGAATTTCCACTGGCCCCGGTCCCCTACTTCCACCACGTCCTGATGGGCCATGAGCAGAAGGGGCTTCTTTGCGCTGCCAGTGCCCTTCAGGTGGAACTGGAGGCCTGCCTGGCCCACTTCATCCAGCTCCATCAGGCGATAGATGTGGGGATAGAATTCCCGGAAGGCCTCATGGAGTTTTTCAAACTGGCTCCAGTCCACCTTGTCCACATTGGCGTTGGACACGGTGGCGCACTGGATGAACCGCTGGAGATGGGCGGCGTATTTCTGTTCTTCTTCCGTAAGCTTCATTGCCGTTCCCTTCTTTCCCAATTACCAGGCCGGTTCCAGGTTGCCTTTGCAGTTTTCCAGGATGTAGTCCTTCACCGGCTGGCTCTGGAAGATCTGGACGAATTTCTTGTAGGTGGGGTTGTCCTTGTCTTCTTCCCGGGCGGCGATGATGTTCACATAGGGGCTGGTATTGTCTTCCTTGGCAATGGCCAGGTCCGTGGACAGACCGGCGGAGTTGGCATACCCGGCGTTGATGATGGAAGCGGCAGTGTCATCCAGGCTCCGGGGCAGCTGGGCAGCTTCCAGTTCCACGATCTGCAGGTGTTTCGGGTTTTCGGTGATGTCGTTGACGGTCAGTTCCGTGGGCTTCACATCCGGGTTCACTTTCAGGAGGCCCAGTTTGCTCAGCATCAGGATGGCCCGTCCTCCGTTGGAAGGATCGTTGGGGATGGCGATCTTGTCCCCGTCCTTGATGTCCGCCACGTTCTTGATCTTGGTGGAATACAGCCGCAGGGGAGCCAGGTAGGTCTTGCCGATGCTCACCAGTTTGGTGCCGTTCTTTTTGTTGAAGGCCAGCAGGAAGGGTTCATGCTGGAAGGAGTTCAGGTCGATGTCCTTCTGGGCCAGGGCCTGGTCCGGAGTCACATAGTCGGAGAAGGTCTTGATTTCCACCTTCAGCCCCTGTTTTTCCGCTTCCTTCTTTACCACTTCCATGACCTGTTCGGAATACCCAGGGGTGATCCCTACAGTGATGGTCTTCTTTTCCGCCGGGGCGGCCGCCTTTTTGTCGCTGCCGCAGCCGCTGACCAGGCTGGCCAGGGCCAGGACGGATACCGCTGCTGCAATCCATTTCTTCAGTTTCATGAACATCTCTCCTTTTCGCCTTCCCGAAAGCACCCAAAGAAAAACACCACCTGCTGGGCAGATGGTGTTTTCGATGACTGAGCTCGCTTTTCATCTGCCAGGGAATCCCTGTTGGAATTGGCACCTTCCCTTCCGGGGGTTGCCGCAGCTTCATAGGGCCAAATCCCTCTGCTGCTCTCGATGAAGGTATGTGATTTTGATGGTTCTGATTCTACACTACTTCACTAGGAAAGTCAAGGGCTTTTTGTAACTTGATTAAGAACAGTTGCAGGTGACCAGGTCACAGTCACCTGCTCACAGCCAATGGTAACCATATGCCAGTGGCATATGCCGCTGAAGAGAAACGCAGCTGACGCTGCTAACCCACCACCATTGCGCAGGCGCAACGGTCCCCCGCCCTTGAAAAGGGCGGATATACGCTTGGGCTGATGCCCATTGCTTTGACGGCCTGGATAACCACCGGACGTATTGCCGGGGCGGATATACCCTCGGGCTGACGCCCATTGCTTTGACGGGCCTGGATAACCACCGGACGTATTGCCGGGGCGGATATATGCTCGGGCTGACGCCCATTGCTTTAGTAGTGGCACCAGGGCGGAGCCTGTGTGCCATTTATCCGCCCTTTGCAAGGGCGGGGGTATCCATGCGCAGCATGGGTGGTGGGTTAGCAGCCGTAGGCTGCGTTTTTCTTTAAAAAAATTTGCCAAAGGCAAATTTTCACCTTCGGCCAGTGACCAGTAGTGACAAAGGGGCTGTTGCATGCGCAGCAGCCCCTCTTCTTACTACTATTACATCTTCTGATGAGCGCGGCGGGCGATTACGTCCAGCTGCTGTTCTCTGGTCAGGTCGATGAATTTCACCGCGTAGCCGGATACCCGGATGGTGAAGTTGGCATATTCCGGTTTTTCCGGATGTTCCATGCAGTCGATCAGCTTGTCCACGCCGAACACGTTCACGTTCAGGTGGTGGGCTCCCTGGTCGAAGTAGCCGTCCATCACCCGTACCAGGGTGGCTTTCTGTTCTTCTTCATTGTGGCCCAGGGTTTCCGGAGCGATGGTCTGGGTGTTGGAGATCCCGTCCAGAGCATATTCGTACGGCAGCTTGGCCACAGAGTTCAGGGAAGCCAGGAGGCCGTTCTGTTCTGCGCCGTAGGCCGGGTTGGCACCGGGAGCGAACGGGGTGTAGGCTTTCCGTCCGTCAGGCAGGGCACCGGTGGCGCCGCCGTACACCACGTTGGAAGTGATGGTCAGGATGGAAGTGGTGGCTTCGGAATTCCGGTAGGTGTGGTGTTTCCGCAGCTTGGTCATGAAGGTCTTCAGCAGCCATACAGCGATTTCATCCGCCCGGGGATCATCGTTGCCGTATTTGGGGAAGTCCCCTTCGATCTTGTAGTCCACCACCAGGCCGGATTCATCCCGGACCGTGGAAACTTTGGCGTATTTGATGGCGCACAGGGAATCCACCACATGGGAGAAGCCTGCGATGCCGGTGGCAAAAGTCCGGCGCACATCGGTGTCGATGAGGGCCATTTCTGCCGCTTCATAGTAGTATTTGTCATGCATGTACTGGATCAGGTTCAGGATGTTCACGTACAGCCCGGCCAGCCAGTCCATCATCAGGTCGAATTTGTGCATCACTTCGCCGTAGTCCAGCACGTCGGAGGTGATGGGTGCATATTCCGGACCTACCTGCATGTGTTTGCCGTCTTTGGTCAGGAATTTTTCATCCTTGCCCCCGTTGATGGCGTACAGCAGACATTTGCCCAGGTTGGCCCGTGCCCCGAAGAACTGCATTTCCTTCCCGGTCTGGGTGGCGGATACGCAGCAGCAGATGCTGTAGTCATCGCCCCATACCGGCTTCATCACATCGTCGTTTTCGTACTGGATGGAAGAAGTGGTGATGGAAATGTGGGCGGCGTATTTCTTGAAGTTGTCCGGCAGTGCGGAAGAATACAGCACCGTCAGGTTGGGTTCCGGAGAAGGCCCCATGTTTTCCAGGGTGTGGAGGAACCGGTAGTCGTTCCGGGTGACCATGTGCCGGCCGTCCATGCCGATGCCGGCCATTTCCAGGGTGGCCCATACCGGGTCGCCGGAGAACAGCTGGTTGTAGGAGGGGATCCGGGCGAATTTCACCATGCGGAATTTCAGGGTCAGGTGGTCGATCAGTTCCTGGGCCGCCTCTTCGGTGAGGGTCCCTTCGGCCAGATCACGGCTGATGTAGATATCCAGGAAGGTGGAGATGCGGCCCACGCTCATGGCAGCCCCGTTCTGGGTCTTTACTGCAGCCAGGTAGCCGAAGTACAGCCACTGGACGGCTTCCTTGGCGTTCTTGGCAGGAGCGGAAATGTCATAGCCGTAGACTTTGGCCATTTCCTTCATCTGTTTCAGAGCCCGGATCTGTTCCGCCAGTTCTTCCCGCTGCCGGATGATGTCATCGGTCATAACCCCGCATCCGCAGTTGTCCAGGTCTTCGCTTTTCTTGTTGATCAGGAAGTCGATGCCGTAAAGAGCCACTCTCCGGTAGTCCCCTACGATCCGGCCCCGGCCGTAGGTATCAGGCAGACCGGTTACGATATGGCTGTGGCGTGCTTTCCGCATTTCAGCGGTGTAGGCATCGAATACAGCCTGGTTGTGGGTCTTGTGGTATTCGGTGAAGAACTTGTGGAACTTGGGGTTCACCTTGTACCCGTAGGTTTCCGCAGCTTCTTCCGCCATTTTGATGCCGCCGTAGGGCATGAAGGCCCGTTTCAGAGGCTTGTCGGTCTGGAGGCCCACCACCTGTTCCAGATCTTTCATGGATTCATCGATGTAGCCGGGGCCGTAAGCCGTCAGGCTGGAGACTACTTCCGTTTCGCAGTCCAATACGCCGCCTTTGGCCCGTTCTTCCTTCTGGAGTTCCTGGACTCTGCCCCACAGTTTGTTGGTGGCTTCCGTAGGCCCTGCCAGGAAGCTTTCGTCCCCGTCATAAGGGGTATAGTTGTTCTGGATGAAATCCCGGACATCCACATCGTCCGTCCATTTCACGCCTTTAAAACCTCTCCATGCAACATTCTGATTGATGCTGTTCATTACAGATCCTCCTTTTTGAGTTCCCGTTGGTTCGTTTTTCATGGCTTAATCATAGCCGTTTTTCCATTTTAAAACCTTGACTGGAATCAAGTTTGCTTAGGCTAACTTATTTTATATTTGTTCATCGTCCAGGGAACCCGTGCCCGGGTTCCTTCCTTCCACCAGGTATCAGTGACAGCCCTTACACGGCTCCCAGTATTTTCCGGGCCTTGTCCACCTCTTCCTGGGTGGGGGGCTTTACGTCCTTCAGCTTGTTGGGGATCCCCAGCTGTTCCCATTTGTACAGGCCCATGTTGTGGTAGGGCAGCACTTCCACCCGCTGGATGTTGGTAAGGGTGTCCAGGAATTCCCGGGTCCGCTGCAGAGACCCTGGATCGTCGGTCCACCCGGGCACCAGCACCTGCCGGACCCAGATGGGCTTTTGGATTTCCGACAGATACCGGAACAGGTCCAGGATGTTGTCATTGGGCTGGCCGGTGAGCTTTTTGTGGGCTTCCGGGTCGATGTGCTTCACATCCAGCAGCAGGATGTCCGTTACCTCCATCAGCTCTTTGAACTGGCTGAAGAAAGGTTCCTTCCGGGTAAAGGGCTGGCCGGCAGTGTCGATGCAGGTGCCGATGCCCCGGGCTTTGGCCTTCCGGAACAGGTCCAGCAGGAAATCCATCTGGAGCAGAGGTTCCCCTCCGCTGACGGTGATGCCCCCTTCCGGACCCCAGTAGGGCCGGTAGCGTTCCGCCTGGTCCAGCAGTTCGTCAGCGGTTTTCAGCTGGCCCCCCTGGCCGCATTTCCAGGTGTCCACATTGTGGCAGTACAGGCAGCGCATGTTGCAGCCCTGGACAAAGATGATGAAACGGGTTCCGGGCCCGTCCACGGACCCGAAGGTTTCGATGGAATGGATACGTCCCTGGATCATAATACCTCCTGATAAAAAAAGACCCCATCAAAGGGGTCACAGTTCGTACGCCTCTTGATGGGTCTCATTGTATGTGTTTTTGCAAAAAGGTTCCTTGATTTGGGTCAATAATTCACCAGCTCCATCAGCCGGTCCGGATCCAGGACCTTGATGCTGCTCTGGCCGGTCTTTTTTACGTACCCTTCCCGTTCCAGTTCCTTCAGCTTCCGGCTGATGGTTTCCGGCCGGAGAGCCAGGCTGCCGGCCATTTCCTCCAGGCGCATGGTGATGGTGTCGCTGGTCTGCCGCCGGTACCGGTACAGCAGCAGCCCGGCCACCCGTTCCTTGGGGTCGGCGATGCTTTTCAAAAGGTTCCGCCGGTTGGCGTCGTGGAGCTTCTTGCTCAAAAGAGCGATGATCCGCATGGCCACTTCCGGTTCCTGGATGGCCTCCTCGAAATCCCTCCGGGCCAGTTTGCAGCATTCCACCCCCGTCATGGCAATGGCCGAGGCGGAATACCGGCTGTCCGGCACCAGCACCCCTTCCCAGATGGTATCATGCTCCACAAAGATTCCGGCGATCCGTTCCAGGCCGTCCTGGTCGTAGGTGCACAGTTTCACCCGGCCCTGGTGGATGATGTAGATGGCATCACAGGGCTCCCCTTCGTGGAACAGGTACTCCCCCTTGGCCAATTTCAGCCGTACCGACCGGCGGAGCAGGGTGGTCACCTTTTCCGGAGGCAGCCCCACCAGGAACTCCACACTCTTCAGGCATTCTCCCCGGCAGACCTTGCAGTGGGCGGGGACGGGGCCTGTCATGCCTTTCCTCCGTAAAGGGCGTCATACACCGCCTGGAGCTTTTTGTCCCGGGCGGCAGTGGCTTCCCGGGCCTTGTCCCCGGCATAGTCATAGAAGCCTTTCCCGGTCTTCACCCCGTAATCCCCGGCTTCCACCTTTTCCTTCAGCAGGGCGGGCACTTCATGGGAATCTTCCAGATCCGGCATCAGGTATTCGCTGATGTGGCAGAACACGTCCAGGCCTCCGAAATCCACGGTTTCCAGGGGCCCCAGGCAGGCCCACCTAAAGCCCAGGCCGTATTTCATCACCGCATCGGCCCCTTCCACGCTGACCACTCCGTCCCGGACCAGAGCCAGGGCTTCCCGGAGCACGGCCAGCTGGATCCGGTTGGCGGCAAACCCGGGTACATCCTTTTCCACCAGGGCCGGTTTCTTCCCGATGGCCAGGGACAGGTCATAGATGGTTTTGGCCACATCCGGCCGGGTCTCCTCATTTTTGATGATTTCGATAAGGGGGATCAGAGTGGGCGGATTGAACCAGTGCATCCCCAGGAACCGGCCCGGCCCGGTGACCGCTGCCGCCAGTTTGTTGATGGACAGGCCGGAAGTGTTGGTGGCAATGATGGTTTCCGGATCTGCCAGGGGGCTCATTTCCCGGTAAAAAGCCAGTTTGGCCTCCATGTCCTCCACAATGGATTCCACGATCAGGTCCCGGCCCCGGAAGGCGTCCATACTGGTGGTATAGGTGATCTTGTCCGCCGCACCCGCCGAGATCTTCGTCCTGGCCTTGTCCAAGGTGGGCTGCCGGTGGTTCCACAAGGTCACTTCATACCCGTTCCGGGCAAAAATATCCGCCATGGAATACCCCATGGTCCCTGCTCCTGCAATGGTGATTTTTTTGATGTCCATAGTCAGCAATCCCTCGATTCTGTGATAGTGAAGGAAATCATCCTGTTTTCCCAGTTCCCGGATCTGGGCAGGGGTGGCCAGCTGGAAGCTTTCCACTTCGTCTTCCTGGATCTTTACCTGGTCCCGGGTAAAATCTCCTCGAAATTCATAAATATCCACAAAATAATTGTTCTGTTCCTCCGGGCTGTCGCTGCGGTAGGTATGGATGCACCGGGCCTCTTCCGGGGCAAAATGGAGTCCGGTCTCTTCCCCCACTTCCCGGAGCACCGCCTGCCGGGAGGTTTCTCCCGCCCGTACTCCGCCTCCGGGGATTTCCCATTTCAGGGCAGCCCATTCCTTGTCCGCCTTCCGCTGGGTGATCAGGATTCTCCCCTGTGGGTCCCGGATCAGGGCCAGCACCGTCAGATGGTAGTCCCCCGGTTTCATATGCCAGTCGTTCCGGATCATTTTCCGGCCGGTGACCTGTTTGTTGCTGTCGTAGATATCCCAATATTCCATGGGTGTTCCTCCTTGTGTATGTTGGCGGGGCGCCGGGCCTGCGCCCCCTACGGCATCCCTGTGGATCTGTATTTTCCCTGTCTGCCCCACAGTTCCGTTTTGCTTCCGGTTCCGTAGGGGCGGCAGGCCCGGCCGCCCTCAAAATTTTCGTCCCCCTGCATGAAAAGAACCCGGCCCAAAGGACGGGTTCTCTCTTTCGGCTAGTGACTGATGACTCGTGACTGCCAGCTGGTGCTGCTCCGCAGCACCTTACAATTCCAATCCCGTTTCCGGATCCAGGCCCATGGCGATGTTCATGTTTTCGATGGCTGCACCGCTGGCCCCTTTCCCCAGGTTGTCGAACTGGGCGGACACGGTGAACCGGTCCTCGTTGCCGCACACATAGATCCGCAGGGAATCCTTCCCGGCCAGGGTGTTGGACCCCAGCATCTTGGGCAGTTCCTCGTTCTGGACCACTGTGATGAAGGGCTGATTCCTGTAGAAATCCGCATACATCTTCCGTACCGCTGCCAGGCTCAGGTCCTGGGGCATCTGGAACCCGGCGGTCACCAGCATGCCTGCATAATAGGGCGCCACAATGGGCAGGAAAATGGGAGACTGTTCCAGTCCGGCATATTTCAGGATTTCCGGCAGATGTTTGTGCTGCTGGTTCAGCCCGTAGATCCGGGGAGCATCCAGTTCCTTGTCATGGAGATTTTCGTAAGAAGCGATCATCTTCTTGCCCCCGCCGGAATACCCGGTCAGGGAAGTAAGGGTATAGAGCCCGTCCGGAGCAATGAACCCGGCCTTCACCAGGGGCGCCAGCACGGCAATGGAACCGGTGGCATGGCAGCCCGGGTTGGAGATCCGGCTGCTCTCCTGGATGGCATGGAGGTAGGAGGGGCCCAGTTCCGGGAACCCGTAGGCCCAGGCCGGGTCGCACCGGAAGGCCGTGGAGGTGTCGATGATCTTGGTGTCGCAGTCCTTGGCGGCTGCCGCCACTTCCCGGGACGCGGCATCGGGCAGGCACAGGAAGGCCACGTCCGCCTGGTCGATCTTTTCCAGCCGGGCATCCAGGTTCTTCCGCAGGTCCGAACTGATGGTGAGCAGTTCGATATCCGTCCGCTGCTTCAGCCGCTGGGCCAGCCGCAGGCCGGTCGTTCCTTCGCCGCCATCGATAAATACTTTAAACATCATGACCACCCCTCATTCACTGGTGCACTGGGCCCAGCCTTTATAGAATAGGAACATTATAACACAGATGGAGCCGTAGGGACAGATTTTTTATTTGCATTTTATGCATAAAAATACATTATGGTTTTTCCGGGTCCCGGATCCGTTCCACCTGGGCCTCCACCGCCGCCTCATGGCGCCGGAGGGCCTTTTCCACCAGTTCCTCATAACCGTTCAAGGCCGCAAAAGGGGCAAACTGGGCCGCCCGCTTCTTCCGGTCCATCCGGGGATGGCCGGAGATCCTGGGCCGGGGCAGATCCAGCATATCTTCATACGGCTTCATGCCCGGTGTCCTCCCACCTGGCCGTTCCGCTCCCGGGTCATGGCCCCGGGCAGCAGGTTGCTCCCCCGGAGCAGGGCGTTCTTCCCGTACCGGTCCTGGATGGCCAGGATGGTTTCCTGGAGTTCCTCCTCCCGGCCCCGGGCGTACACCGGTGCCTCTTCCCGGGCAAACAGGTCCGTTTCGGCCCCCAGCAACCGCAGGGCCTCCGGGGCCTTCACATGTTCCGCGGTAAGGGAGATCTTCCGGATCAGCAGCTGGGGATCGGCCACCTGGTGGAAAAGCCCCAGGGCCGCCTCCCTGATCACCTGTCCTGAAGCAGTGTACCCACCCGGCAGGTTCCGGG
>ULYK01066360.1_pt1 | contig 23973 bp, 14 predicted proteins | sample 1962061 | NCBI WGS metagenome assembly ULYK01 (sample SAMEA4835860, study PRJEB28245) | human gut metagenome | biome: gut microbiome; material: fecal sample | place: Denmark | collected 2008
AAAACGATTACTTCATACTATTTTGCTTATTTTTTTTTGTTTAGCCTGTTTTTATGATAATAAAACCGTAATTCCCATGTACAACATCATGCCGATAATGTCATTTGTGATGGCAATAAAGGGTCCCGTTGCAATGGCGGGATCTATTTTTAGCTTTTCGAGCGTCATTGGCACGAGTGTTCCAAAAATAGAAGCGAACATCACTACGGCAAACAGACTGATGGATACGGAATACGTAACCGTAGCCGTTGCGCCGAAGCGGATGAAATTATATGTATATACCAATAAAGAGATGATTGTAGCATTGATTAACGCCACTACCGCTTCTTTGGTCACTTGCTTGAATGTGTTTTTAGCATCCAGCGAGCTGTTTGCCAGCCCTTGCACGATGATAGCCGAAGATTGTGTTCCGACATTTCCACCTGTACCACCGATAAGCGGGATATAGAGTGCCATTTCAGGATGGGCGGCAAAGGTTGAATCGAAGTTACCCAGAATCATGGAGTTTCCGATACCACCGAGCATACCGATCAATAACCAGGGGAGACGGGCAGTAGTCTGCTTGAGTACGTTGTCGTCGGTTTCTACGTCTTGCGAAAGACCGGAAGCCAATTGGTAATCACGTTCCGACTGTTCACGAACCTCATCCATGACGTCGTCGACAGTGATTTGTCCTACGAGCCGCCCGATGCTGTCGATAACGGGAATAGCCACCAAGTCATACTTCTCAATCGCTTGTACCACTTCGTCGATAGGAGTGTCTACGTGCACGGAAATCGGATCTTTCTGCATCACATGCTTTACTTTGGACACGGATGGAGAAGTAATCATTTTCTTGAGTGGGAAGATACCACGCAAACGTTCGTCGTCGTCGATGACATATACATAATAGATCTCATCCAGCTCCTCCGCTTGTTGTCGCATCTCTTTCAGACACTCGGGCATACTCCAGTTCTCGTTGACAAGTACCATTTCCGTACCCATCAAACCGCCGGCGGTATTTTCGTCGTATTTCAACAAGTCGACAATATCTCCTGCCTGTTCGATGTCTTCGATATGCGAAAGAACTTCTTCCTGCTTGTCCTCGTCAAGTTCACGCATCAGGTCTACGGCGTCATCCGTATCCATATAGTCGACAAAGCGTTTGGCGATAGTCTCCGAAGGAAGCATTTCGAGAAGCTCTTTACGTGCATCCTCGTCCATTTCGACCAGCACGTCGGCGGCCGTTTCGTTATCGAGCAAGCGATAAATGAATCTGGCTCCTTCCGCATTCAAGTCATTGCATAACTCAGCGATGTCGGCCGGATGAAGGTCGATGAGGAGTTCTTTTACCTTATCAGCGTCTTTCTGCTCTATAAGGTGTTTTACGGTGTCAATGTATTCCTCGTTCATTGTTGTTTCAGTGCTTCTTCCACTTTATTGGTCAAGTCGATAAATTCTTCTACCGATAGTTGTTCCGGACGTTTATTGAATAATGAGTCCTCTGTCAGCGGACAATCTTTGCCTAAGATCGGTTTGATGGAATTGCGCAAAGTCTTGCGCCGTTGGTTGAAGGTGGTTTTCACCACCTGCTTGAATAACTTCTCGTCGCATCCCAGCTCTTGGACTTCGTTGCGCGTCATACGGATAACGGCACTTTTGACTTTGGGAGGCGGGTTGAATACGTGTTCGCTGACAGTAAACAGATATTCCACCTTGTACCACGCTTGAATCAATACGCTGAGAATACCGTATGTTTTGCCTCCCGGTCCGGCGGCAATACGTTCGGCAACCTCTTTTTGGATCATACCTGTGCAACAAGGAATGATATCCTTATTATCCAACATCTTGAAAAAGATCTGGCTGGAGATATTATACGGGTAATTACCGGTCAGAACGAAAGGTTTCCCATCAAACAACCGGTGAAGATTCATCTTCAGGAAATCGTCTTCAATAATATGGTCTTCCAGTGACGGATAGGCTTCGCGGAGATAAGCAACCGATTCATAGTCAACTTCTACGACTTTTACCAGCCGGTCTTTCTTCACCAGAAATTGAGTCAGTACGCCCATACCCGGTCCTACCTCTAAAATGGGCAGTTCGGGAAAGGTGTCGACCGTATCGGCAATATCCTGAGCTACTTTCAAATCTTTCAGAAAGTGCTGTCCGAGAAACTTTTTAGGCTTTACTAATTTCATTTACCAACTAAATAATTACTTTTGCAGTCGACAAAGGTAATTCTTTTAAATGAAGAACGTGCCACTAATTAAAAATAAATGATATGCCAGCGCAGCTAATGAAGAATTAAGGATGAAGAAATTGTTAAAAAAGACGCTGAAACTGATATTACCGATTGTTTTGGGCGGCTTTATTTTATTCTGGGTGTATCGCGACTTTGATTTTGCAGAGGCGGGCGATGTGTTGAAGCATGGTACAAATTGGTGGTGGATGCTTTTCTCGCTGTTGTTCGGAATATTTGCGCAAGTGTTTCGTGGCTGGCGGTGGCGGCAGACGTTGGAGCCTTTGGATGCGTTTCCTAAAAGAAGGGATTGTGTGAACGCCATTTTTGTTTCTTATGCTGCCAGTCTGATCGTTCCCCGTATCGGAGAAGTGAGCCGTTGCGGAATATTGGCGAAATACGATGATGTGTCGTTTGCCAAATCATTGGGAACAGTCGTGACGGAACGGTTGGTCGATACGTTGACCATTCTCCTGATAACAGGAATTACCGTCTTGCTGCAAATGCCGATATTTGTCACTTTTCTTCAACAGACCGGAACGAAGATACCTTCCATGATGCATCTGTTGACGTCCGTATGGTTTTATATTGTCTTGTTCTGTTTCATCGGAGTGGCGATGTTACTTTATTGTTTACGAAAGACATTATTCTTTTATGAACGGGTAAAAGGTTTTGTCTTGAACATCTGGGAGGGAATTATGTCCTTGCGTGGAGTGCGCAATATTCCTTTATTTATATTTTATACATTAGCTATTTGGGCTTGTTACTTTTTCCACTTTTACTTCACGTTCTATTGCTTTGCTTTCACTGCGCATTTAGGCATGATGGCGGCTTTGGTCATGTTTGTTGGCGGCACATTCGCAGTGATTGTGCCCACCCCCAACGGAGCGGGTCCATGGCACTTTGCCGTTATTTCTATGATGATGCTTTATGGAGTAAATGTGACAAATGCCGGAATATTTGCCTTGATTGTGCACGGTATTCAAACCTTTTTAGTAGTTTTGTTGGGCATATATGGTTTGGCGGCATTGCCGTTCACCAACAGACAGCGAAAGTAATCACTTAATAAAATAGATTTGTTATGAGTACTATTCTTTCTTTAGCTCCACAAAACGTATGGAAGCATTTTTATTCGTTGACTCAGATTCCCCGTCCGTCAGGGCATATGGAAAAAGTGACTGAATTTCTGATTAACTTTGGAAAAGGCTTAGGACTGGAATCTTTTGTAGACGAAGCAGGCAACGTGATTATACGTAAGTCGGCAACTCCGGGTATGGAAAATCGCAAAGGCGTGATTCTTCAGGCGCACATGGATATGGTTCCCCAGAAGAACAACGATACTGTACACGATTTTGAAAAAGATCCGATTGAAACTTATATAGACGGTGACTGGGTAAAAGCGAAAGGTACAACTTTGGGTGCGGACAACGGACTGGGGGTAGCTGCTATCATGGCCGTGCTGGAAGCAAAAGATTTGAAACACGGTCCTTTGGAAGCTCTGATCACTAAGGATGAAGAGACCGGGATGTATGGTGCGTTCGGTCTGAAACCGGGTACGGTGAATGGGGAAATCCTGTTGAATCTGGATTCGGAAGATGAAGGTGAATTGTATATCGGTTGTGCCGGAGGTATGGATGTCACTGCTACTCTGGAATATAAAGAGGTGGCTCCGGAAGAAGGAGATATTGCAGTGAAAGTAACATTGAAAGGATTGCGCGGCGGACATTCGGGACTGGAAATCAATGAAGGACGTGCCAATGCGAATAAATTACTGGTTCGTTTTATTCGTGAAGCCGTTGCCAACTATGAAGCTCGCTTGGCAAGTTGGGAAGGCGGTAATATGCGTAATGCTATCCCGCGTGAAGCGCATGCGGTAATTACAATTCCTGCCGAAAATGAAAAAGAGCTGTTGGGCTTGGTGAAATATTGCGAAGACCTGTTCAATGAAGAATATTCGGCTATCGAGACTCCGATCAGTTTCACGGCGGAACGTGTGGAACTTCCGGCTGGTGAAGTTCCGGAAGAGATTCAGGACAACCTGATTGATGCGATTTTTGCTTGTCAGAATGGGGTGACACGTATGATTCCTACTGTTCCGGACACGGTAGAGACATCCTCCAATCTTGCCATAATAACGATTGGCGAAGGCAAAGCGGCTATTAAGATTTTGGCTCGCAGTTCAAGCGACAGCATGAAGGAATATCTGACTACCAGTCTCGAATCTTGTTTCTCTATGGCAGGGATGAAGGTGGAGATGACAGGCGGTTACTCCGGTTGGCAGCCGAATGTCGATTCTCCGATTCTGAAAGCGATGAAAGCGTCCTATAAGCAGCAGTTTGGAGTAGAACCGGCAGTGAAAGTAATCCATGCAGGTTTGGAATGTGGCATTATCGGTGCTATTATTCCAGGATTGGATATGATTTCTTTCGGCCCGACCTTGCGTTCACCGCATTCACCGGATGAAAGAGCGCTGATTCCCACTGTGCAGAAGTTCTATGACTTTCTGGTGGCTACCTTAGAGCAGACTCCGATTAAATAAGAGCGTACCTATACCTATTATATATAGGTAGATATAATTTAGCAAAAGGCACGGATGAAATGTCATCTGTGCCTTTTTGTCTTATTAACTGCCACTCTGTTACAATTGCCTTTTATAACAAATAAATTAATTGACGCAAGTCAAGAAATATGCTATAAAACATAAATTTATCTCTTTTTGGGGTACAACGTATAAACAAAGGCCGTATTTTTGTGTTGTAAAACATGTAATTAGGAGGATAACAAAATGAAAAGGTTAAAAAGATTGTTTAGAAAGATCGGTGAAGCCGATGTACATGTTTGGGGATATTCGACAATTAATGCAACCCCTAACAAGTAAGTTTTAGTTTTCAGGAATTAGTAATTTAAAAGATTTAAGATTATGGCAAAGAAAATGAGTTCTTTAGTAAGAAAAATCCTCAGTGAAGTAGGTCGTAACGAAATGCTGTCATGGGGGTACAGAATTGAGAAATGAGAACGAGTACATTAACTAAGTTTAGAGTGGGGATACGTTATTGAAAACGATATCCCCACTTTGTTTATATTCTGTAAGGTCGGTTATCCGTTCTGTATATCTTTGAATTACAGTAAGGATGAAAGCAAAATTTAAGCTAAAAAGTACAAATCTTTAAACTTTATTTCTTTACTTTGTTGTTTAAGCAAAGATATCTATCAAACTTAAACTGGAGAGATTATGAAAGTAAGGCAGATTTGTATGATGGTGCTGCTTGGACTGGGAGTGATTCCGGCAATGCAAGCACAGACTTTCGACAAATTATGGAAAGAAGTGGAGCAGGCGGAGAAAAAGAGCTTGCCTAAGACAGTGATAAAACTGACTGATGAAATTTATCAGAAAGGAGAGAAAGAAAGGAATTCCGCACAAATGCTGAAAGCATATATGTGGCGGATGAAAACTCAGGATATATTGACACCGGATAGCTTTTATGTCGGTTTAAGAGACTTGGAGCAATGGGCGAAGCAGACAGAACAGCCGATGGATCGCGCCATATTACACTCTTTGATAGCGGAATTCTATGCCAATTATGCCGCCGACAACCAGTGGCAACTCCGGCAAAGAACCGGGATTGTAGGTGAGACTCCGTCCGCAGATATACGCGAATGGACGGCGAATATGTTTGTAGAGAAAGTGCGGACTAATGTAAAGGAAGCTTTGGCGGATTCTCTCTTATTGCTCAAGACTTCTTCACTCAATTACATTCCTTTTGTGGAGCTGGGCGAAACCAGCGAATATTATCATCACGATATGTACCATCTGCTGGCTTCCCGTGCCATTAGGGCTCTGAATCAGATTGAAAGACTCGAACGCGGCAGTTTCAATGGTATCACAGCTTCTCCTGTGAAACAGGATATTATCAATATATATGAGCGTATGACTGACGCTTATGAGACGGCCGGGCTTAAAGAGGGGTATGTATTGACCATGCTTCAATATCTGGAATGGAAACGTGGCAATGATAACAAATTGCAGCCTGTCCAACTAAAAAAAGGATTGGGCGAATGGACGGCAGACACATATAATGCCGCTTTGGACGAGCTTAAAAGGCAGTTCAAATCAGAGCCGATATGTGCGGAAGTCTATTTGGCACAAGTCCGCTATGCTGTTGAGAAGATGCAGCAAGTCAACGCTTTGCAACTTTGTGATGAGGCGATCCGTCTTTATCCGGGTTATCGCAGGATAAATGCGCTGAAGAATCTCCGTGAAGAGATTTTAGCGCCTTTCTTGAATGTCAGTGCAGTGAGCCAGGCCTTTCCGAATGAAGAAATCAAGTTGAATGTGGAACATAAAAATCTGGATGGCTTTACTGTGCGGCTGTATCAGGCGAAGAAACTGGTTAAAGAACAACATTATTCCGTTCTTCGTCCGAAAGATTATCGGGCAAAGGATACTGTATTTACATTCAAAGCTCCGGATTTGGGAACTTACGTGATGCGTATTATTCCGGATATTCGTGCCAAGAGGGATAGCGAAAGCAAGTTTAACGTGACGCGTTTTAAAGTATTGACTTGCCGTCTGCCCGAAAACCAATACGAGGTGGTGACTCTGGACGGACAGACCGGACATCCCATTCCCAATGCGAAAGTTACACTATACAGTAGTGACGAGAAAGTGTTGCAAGAGTTTACGACCGATAAAGAGGGGAAAGTGGTATTCCTCAGGAATACCAAGTATCGGTATCTGAAAGCCTCGAAAGGCACGGATACGGCTATGCCGAAACAAGAAATTTATGGCGGAAGTTATGGATACTATGGCAATAAAGATAAAGCTGTTGAGGAAATGACGTTGTTGACCGACCGTTCTCTGTATCGTCCGGGACAGACTGTGTATGTGAAAGGTATTGCATTTGCCCAGAAATCGGACACTGCTGATGTGATTCCGAACAAAGCCTATACAGTGACTTTGTACGATGCGAACTATCAGGAAGTGGGACGGAAATCTGTACGTACCAATGAATTCGGTTCGTTTGCGACTGATTTTGCTTTGCCTTCCGCTTGTCTGAACGGAGTCTTTTCTTTAACGGCGGGAGAGGGTGGAACGACTGTTCGTGTAGAAGATTATAAACGTCCGACATTTGATATAACTTTTGAAAAGCAGACGGAAAGCTACAAGCTTGGAGATGAAGTGCAGGTGAAAGGTAAGATTCAATCTTATAGCGGTGTGTCGCTTCAGGATCTTCCGGTGAAATATACGGTAAAACGTTCTGCATATAACCTCTGGAGAATTTCGGGGGCTGTGCAGATTGCTTCCGGAGAGGTGACTGCCAATGAGAATGGAGAATTTACGATACCCGTCCGTCTGGAGGAAAGTGACGAGTATAAGAATAATGATAGAGTATATTACCGTTATTCCATCGAAGCTACTGTTACCAATGTGGCAGGTGAAACGCAATCTTCTACAGATGTGATTCCGGTGGGTAACCGTTCGTTGGTTCTACAGATGGAGTTGGACAAGAAGACGTGCAAAGACCGGCCGTTTGATATTGTGTTTAAAGCTCAGAACCTGAACGAACAGCCTGTGGAGGTGAATGGCAATTACTATCTGTATCCCCTCGAAGAGACAAACGTGAAAGAGAGTATCCTGAAAGAAAACGGCTTTAAGAAGGCAAGTGAGAATCCTGTTGCAACAGGAACATTTACTTCTAATAAGGAAACGACGCTTGACTGGAAGAATCTTCCATCGGGAACTTATATGCTGAAAGCGGTAGCGAAAGACAGTCAGGGAAAAGAAGTGGAGACGGAGGCTCAGACGATCCTATTCTCTATCGGTGATAAGCGTCCGCCGGTGAAATCACCTACTTGGTTCTATGCGGAAAATACGGAGTTTGATGCAACCCACCCGGCAGTATTCTGTTTCGGTACTTCAGAAAAGGACACTTATGTGATGATGAACGTCTTCTGTGGTGATAAACAACTGGAAAGTAAGGCGTTGAACTTGTCCGATACGATTGTGCGTTTTACCTATCCGTATCTGGAGAGCTATGGAGACGGTATTTTTGTGAACTTCTGTATGGTAAGAGACGGGCAGCTTTATCAGGAACAGGTCTCCGTAGAGAAACGCTTGGCGGATAAGACGTTGACGATGAAGTGGGAGGTGTTCCGTGACAAATTGCGCCCCGGACAGAAAGAAGAGTGGAAATTGACGATTAAGACACCGCAGGGGCAGGCCGCTGATGCGGAAATGCTGGCTACGATGTATGATGCGTCATTAGATAAAATTTGGAATCGCCGACAGGATTTCCGGCTTTACTATAATCGGATACTTCCTAATTTCCGTTGGATGAATGGCTATTTGGGAAACAACTCATTCAATTACTGGTGGAACAATAAGACGCTGAAAGTGCCGGTGCTGGCGTATGACTATTTCGTAATGCCGTCAAGGATCGGAAATGTGTTCTTTGAATCCGAAATATTGGCCGATGGAGTGATGATTAGAGGGGGGGGAGTGCAGAAGAAAGCAGCAATGACGGGCAGTGTTGCAAGCCGGAGCAATGTGGTGGAAGTGAAATATGTGCCTGCCTTAGTCTCTGAGGCTACTGATGCGGAATTTGAAGAAGAAACCCTTCCTGATGCGCCCGCCGACTTGCGTACGAACCTTGCCGAAACAGCTTTCTTCTATCCGCAGCTTCGTACGAATGAACAGGGAGAAATATCCTTCTCTTTCACTATGCCCGAAAGTCTGACACGTTGGAACTTTCGTGGATATTCCCATACCAAAGGAATGCTGACGGGAACGTTGGATGGTGAAACTACCACGAGCAAGGAATTTATGTTGACTCCTAATCTCCCTCGCTTCGTCCGTGTAGGCGACAAGACGTCTATTGCCGCTTCTATTTCCAATATGACAGGCAAGCCGCAGGCAGGTACAGTCAGTATGATTCTTTTCGATCCGATGACGGAAAAAGTTGTCAGCACGCAGAAACAGAAATTCTCGGTAGCTGCCGGAAAGACAATCGGAGTGAATTTCAGATTTACCGTGAATGATAAATACGAGATACTGGGTTGTCGGATGATAGCCGATAGCGGTACGTTCAGTGACGGTGAGCAACAACTTCTTCCGGTGCTGAGCAATAAGGAACATTTGGTAGAGACGCTTCCGATGCCTGTGCGTGGAGAAGAAACCCGTACATTCTCACTCGACAGCTTGTTCAATCAGCATAGTAAAACGGCGACCGACCGCAAACTGACTATTGAGTTTACGGGAAATCCGGCTTGGTATGCCATTCAGGCACTGCCTTCGCTAAGCCTCCCAGTGAATAATAATGCTATTTCGTGGGCTACAGCCTATTATGCAAATACATTGGCTTCTTACATTATGGACAGCCAGCCGCGCATTAAGGCAGTTTTCGATAGTTGGAAACTTCAAGGCGGTACGAAAGAAACCTTCTTGAGTGATTTGCAAAAGAACCAGGAAGTGAAGAACATTCTGTTGTCCGAATCGCCGTGGGTACTCGAAGCCAAGACGGAAGAACAGCAGAAAGAACGTATCGCTACGCTGTTCGACCTGAATAATATTCGCAGCAATAACATTGCGGCTTTGACCAGATTGCAGGAATTGCAGAATTCCGACGGTGCTTGGTCATGGTTTAAGGGAATGAACGGCAGTCGTTATGTAACGGCTTATATTGCCGAACTGAATGCCCGCCTTGCGCTACTGACAGGTGCGCCATTGAGTGGAACCGCCCTTGACTTGCAGGCTAAGGCATTAACTTATCTTCATCAGTCGGCTTTAGAAGAATACAAGAATATACTGAAAGCGCAGAAAAAGGGAGTGAAACAGACAGGAGTTTCAAGCGGTATTCTGCAATATCTGTATATTGTCGCGATTTCCGGTGAACAGGTTCCTGCGGCAAGTAAGATTGCTTATGCTTATTATCTGTCTAAAGTGGGAGAGTTGCTTACCTCTTCTTCGATGGAAACGAAAGCGATTGCAGCCATTGTACTTGATAAAGCCGGGCGTAAGAAAGAAGCCCAAGAGTTTGTCGCTTCCTTGAAGGAACATCTGACGAAAACGGATGAGCAAGGAATGTTCTTTGCCTTCAACGAGAATCCGTATGCTTGGGGAGGTATGAAGTTGCAAGCCCATGTAGATGTGATGGAAGCATTGGAACTGATTGGCGGAAACGGAAACCGGGAAACAGTCGAAGAAATGAAACTCTGGCTGTTAAAGCAAAAACAGACGCAGCAGTGGAGTTCTCCGGTAGCTACGGCGGATGCTGTGTATGCCCTGTTGATGAAAGGCGCCAATCTGCTCGATAATCAAGGGGACGTACGTATTGTGATTGCCAACGAGGTACTGGAAACGGTATCTCCGAGTAAGACAACCGTTCCGGGATTGGGTTATATCAAACGTTCGTTCACACAGAAAAATGTGGTAGACGCCCGTAAGATTGAAGTGGAAAAAAGGAATCCGGGTATCGCTTGGGGAGCTGTTTACGCTGAATACGATTCTCCTATCAGTGATGTGAAACAACAGGGTGGTGCATTGAATGTAGAGAAGCAACTGTACGTAGAACGCATAGAGAACAACGTTGCACAATTGCAGCCTATTACTTCAAAGACCGTTCTCACAGTAGGTGATAAAGTTGTTTCCCGTCTGACCATTAGTGTAGACCGTACGATGGACTTTGTGCAGTTGAGAGACCAGCGTGGCGCCTGCTTCGAGCCTGTCGGCAGTATTTCCGGTTATCGCTGGAACAATGGATTCGGCTATTATGTAGACATTAAAGACGCCTCTACCAACTTCTTCTTCGACCATTTGGGTAAAGGCGTCTACGTACTGGAATACGGCTACCGTGTGAGCCGTGAAGGAACTTACGAAACAGGACTGGTCACTATTCAGTGTGCATACGCTCCCGAATACGTTTCACATTCCGCATCAATGACAATTATTATTGAATAACCAAAAGCGAAGATTTTAGTTTGCAGACAAGGCATGACAGGCCTCGTCTGCATGTAAAGTCTTTTCCCAATCTGTGTTAATCTGTGTAATCTGTGGTGAGAAACTCATCTAAAAGTCCTACATTTGTGCACCAAAATAAAAAAGTATCGCATGAAACGTAGTTTGCTATTTATATTTTCTCTACTCACTGTCGCTTTGGCGGCCGTTGCCCAACCTCGCATCTCTTCCAATAAAGAGACACATAATTTCGGACAAATAGAATGGAAACGCCCGGTGACGGTGGAATATACAATTACCAATACCGGTAACCAGCCATTGGTGCTTACCAATGTCACTACCTCTTGCGCCTGTTCCGTAGCCGACTGGACCAAAGAACCGATTGCTCCCGGAGGAAAAGGAATTGTCAAAGCCTCCTTTGACGCCAAAGCTTTGGGACACTTTGAAAAAACAGTAGGAATATACAGCAATGCCACGCCCAGCCTGATTTATCTGAAATTTATCGGTGAAGTGGTGCAAGAGATAAAAGACTATACCAAGACTCATCCTTATGCAATAGGCAATATCCGTATCGATCGTGACGAATTTGCCTTCCCCGATGTGTATCATGGTCAGAAGCCCACGATGACTTTTAGCATTGCGAACCTATCCGACCGTCCGTACGAACCGGTGTTGATGCATCTGCCTCCTTACCTTAAAATGGAAGCGGAGCCTAAGGTTCTGCTGAAAGGTAAAAAAGGCACTGTGAAACTGACGTTGGATGCCAACCAGTTGAAAGACTACGGATTGACGCAGACATCCGTTTACCTTTCCCGTTTTTCCGGTGATAAGGTGAGCGAAGATAATGAAATACCGGTTTCGGCTATTCTTCTTCCCGACTTCTCGCGTATGACAGCGAATGATTCTTTGAATGCGCCTGCTATACGAATCTCGGAAACGGACATCGATCTTAGCGTGCCGTTGATAAAGAAGAAGAAAGCCAGTCATGATATCCTGATCGCTAATGCCGGAAAAACTCCATTGGTAATTAGTAAGTTGCAGGTATTCAACTCATCGGTCGGAGTCAGTTTGAAAAAAACGGTACTTCCTCCGGATGGAATGACGAAGTTGAAAGTGACTATTCGTAAGCGTGATGTGGGTAATAAGAAACACCACTTGCGTATCTTGATGATAACAAATGACCCGTTGCGCCCGAAAGTTGAAATCAATATCAAACGTTAAATCCTATCGCTATGGAACATCCTGAGAATAGTGAAGAATATAAGGGGCTTGTTGTCAATAAAGGCATTGAACAGCCCTCGTCGGTGAACCCTTATCTGAAACGGAAGCCTAAGAAACGCCAGCTCTCGGTGGCTGAGTTTGTGAACGGCATTACAAAAGGTGATGTTACTATACTAAGTCAGGCTGTGACGTTAGTTGAAAGTGTGAAACCCGAACATCAGTCCGTTGCCCAAGAGGTGATAGAGAAGTGTCTTCCCTATTCCGGCAATTCGATCCGGGTAGGTATCAGCGGTGTTCCCGGTGCAGGAAAGAGTACTTCGATTGATGTCTTCGGCCTGCACGTGCTCGAAAAAGGCGGTAAGTTGGCCGTGCTGGCAATTGACCCGAGTAGTGAGCGTAGCAAAGGAAGCATTTTGGGAGATAAAACCCGTATGGAACAGCTTTCCGTACATCCTAAATCATTTATCCGTCCCAGCCCGTCGGCCGGTTCATTGGGAGGAGTAGCACGTAAGACGCGTGAAACGATTATTCTTTGCGAGGCGGCCGGATTTGATAAAATTTTTGTGGAGACCGTGGGAGTGGGACAGAGCGAGACGGCTGTCCATTCGATGGTCGATTTCTTCCTGTTGATTCAGTTGGCGGGAACAGGAGATGAATTGCAAGGTATCAAGCGTGGCATTATGGAGATGGCGGACGGCATTGTGATTAATAAAGCCGACGGAGATAATCTGGAACGTGCCAAGCTGGCTGCCACTCAGTTCCGTAATGCGCTGCATCTGTTTCCTGCGCCCGAATCCGGATGGACACCAAAGGTTCTGACTTATTCCGGTTTTTACAATATAGGCGTTAAGGAAGTATGGGATATGGTTTATGAGTACATTGGCTTTGTAAAAGAAAATGGCTATTTTGAATATCGCCGTAACGAGCAGAGCAAATACTGGATGTATGAAAGTATCAATGAACAGCTTCGCGACAGTTTCTACCATAATCCGAAGATTGAAGCCATGCTTCAAAAGAAGGAACAACAAGTATTAAGTGGTAATCTTACTTCATTCATAGCCGCCAAAAGTTTGCTGGACACTTATTTTGAGGACTTAAAGATGTAGTTCACCACAGATTACAGTTCTTTTCCTATCTTTTCGAAGTCGGCTCTTGATTTGCTCTGTGTCACGATATATACTCCCAAGAACACGAGTGCGATAGCCAGTCCTTTCTGCCAGCCGAAGCTTCCTATCCCCATGATGATGGCAGCGATTGTAGCTACAATCGGCTGCATATAGTTATACATACTGACAACGGTGGGACGGAGTAGTTTCTGTGCGGTCATGATGCAGAGATAGGCAAGGAAACTGCCTCCCAATACTACGTAAAGAACCTCTATGATGGCGATTGTGGAGACTGTCCCCCATTGAATGATGGAAATGTCGTGATAAGAGAACGGTATGTAACACATCGAAGCGTAAACGAACATCCACTTATTGATAGTGACTGCCGAATATTGCTGGGATAATCCCTTGAATACGGTTAAGTAGATGGAGAAACTGATCTGTGCCACCAAACAAAGCAGGTCGCCGATTAAGCTTCCGTTTCCGTTGTTTCCCGCTTGGCTGCTCATAATGAGGATAAGCGCTCCCATAGCGCCGACGAAAATACCCAGTACCTTTTTATTGGTAATCGGTTCTTTCAGATAAATAGCCGCTACGATCATAGTGACAATCGGTAAAGTAGTGGTTACGATGGAAGCGTCGATGGGTGAAGTCATTGAAAGGCCGAAAATGAATACTCCCTGATTGAACACCAAAGCAAATAGTGAAGCGAAGAATATCTTCAGCATATCCTGATGATTCACGTGTTCCTGTTTGCAGAAAATGGAAAGTATCCAAAAAGCCGCCGCCGCTCCCACCATCCGAAAAGTGGTGACGGATATTGCGGAGAATTCCTGAAGCGCTGATTTACCGATAGGAGACATCAGCCCCCACATGACGTTTGCCGTAAGTGCAAACAGATGACCTTGCAGATTCTTGTTATTCTTCATAAGTGTGTATACGCCTTTTTAATTGTTACCTTTATTGAAAACTGCTGCAAAGGTAGCTAATTTGTCGTATGATTTGTTTATATTTGCCTTGAATAAAATTGAATATTATGGAACAACAGGCCAACTATATCCGTCGTATCGAAATTCATGGACTCTGGGAGCGTTTTAATATAGGATGGGATTTGCGCCCCGATGTGAATATCCTTTCCGGTATTAACGGAGTAGGAAAAACTACCATCTTGAACCGTTCGGTAGGATATCTTGAAGAACTCTCCGGTGAAATGAAAAGTGACGAGAAGAACGGTGTTCGTCTTTTCTTCGACAATCCTCAGGCGACCTATATCCCATACGATGTGATCCGGAGTTACGACCGTCCTCTGATTATGGGTGACTTTACTGCTCGCATGGCCGATAAGAACGTGAAGTCCGAATTGGATTGGCAGCTTTATCTGTTGCAACGCCGCTATCTTGATTATCAGGTCAATATAGGTAACAAGATGATTGAAATGCTCTCCGATAATGACGAGAAAGTACGGGTCAAAGCAGCTACTTTGTCCATAGCCAAGCGTCGTTTTCAAGATATGATTGACGAACTGTTCAGTTATACACGCAAGAAAATAGACCGTAAACGGAATGATATTGCTTTCTATCAGGATGGAGAACTGTTGTTTCCTTACAAACTTTCTTCCGGTGAGAAGCAAATGCTAGTCATTCTGTTGACCGTGCTTGTGCAGGACAACAGCCATTGCGTACTGTTTATGGATGAGCCGGAAGCCTCTCTCCACATTGAATGGCAACAGAAGTTGATTGCCATGATACGTGAGTTGAATCCGAATGTACAGATCATCCTGACTACCCATTCGCCGGCCGTCATTATGGAGGGCTGGCTGGATGCAGTGACGGAAGTAAGTGATATTTCAACATTATATAATAATGGCAACTTCACTACGAGATAATCTGACATCTTCTTATTTCAATGCCGCTCATAAGCTTTATTCAAAGAAGGCCCGTCGGCGTATCATAGCTTATGTGGAAAGCTATGATGACATTGCTTTCTGGCGTACGTTGCTCGAAGAATTTGAAGATGACGAACACTATTTCCAGGTAATGCTTCCTTCTACTACTTCATTGGCTAAAGGGAAGAAGATGGTCTTGATGAATACGTTGAATACCGCGGAACTGGGAAGAAGCCTGATTGCCTGTGTGGACAGCGATTATGATTTCCTGTTGCAGGGCGCAACCAATACTTCCCGTAAAATCAACCGCAACAAATATATCTTCCAGACCTATACATACGCCATTGAAAACTATCATTGCTTTGCCGAAAGCCTTCATGAGGTATGTGTGCAGGCTACGTTGAACGACCGTTTTGTGATGGACTTCAATGCTTACCTGAAAAGATACTCTGAAATCGTATATCCGCTTTTCTTATGGAACGTGTGGTTCTATCGCCAACGGGATACTTACACCTTTCCGATGTATGATTTTCATACCTATACTTCTCTGCGTGAGATAAATCTCAGACACCCGGAAAAGAGTCTTGAATCATTGCAGCAACGGGTAAATCAGAAATTGTCGGAACTGAAGAAACGTTTTTCCCGCAGCATGAATCAAGTAAATGCCTTAGGAACAGATCTGAGAGAGTTGGGGCTATTTCCGGAAAATACCTATCTGTATATGCAGGGACACCACGTGATGGATAATGTGGTGATGAAACTTCTGATTCCGGTTTGTACGGTATTGCGCCGGGAACGGGAACAGGAAATCAAGCGACTTGCCGAACATAATGAACAATTTAAGAACGAATTGACTTGTTATCAGAACAGTCAGGTAAATGTGGAAATCATGTTGAAGAAGAATGTAGCCTATAAGCGGCTTTTCCACTACGACTGGCTGCGACAGGATATTCGTGAATACTTGGAACGAGGGAAATAAGAACAAGAAAGAAGAATAGAGAGAAGATTACTTATGGAAGAAGCAAAAGAAATAGTTGATACCGTGACAGTTGAGTTGGCCAATGGCGGAACGCAGGAGGTGACTGATGTAGTGATTCAGGAAGTGAACCATGCATTGCTTTCGGCAGGAATGGATGAGGCTTTGGCGGATAAGGTGGACAACTTTGTCATTTTGTTGCTGATTATTGGTGTGGCCTTATTAGCTAATCTGATTTGCCGTAAGATCATTTTGCGTACGGTAGCGAAATTGGTGAAACAGACCAAAGCTACTTGGGACGACATAGTGTTCAACCATAAGGTGATGGTTCACGTCAGCCGGATGGTAGCCCCGATATTGATTTACCTTGCTATTCCCATCGCTTTTCCGGAACATGCCGACTCCAACTTGCTCGATTTCCTGCGACGGCTTTGCCTTATTTATATCTTGGCGGTTTTCCTCCGTTTCATCAGTGTCTTTCTGTCGGCGGTATATCATGTTTACAGTGAAAAGGAGCAATATAAGGACAAGCCTCTGAAGGGGTTGTTGCAGACTGCTCAAGTCGTTCTTTTCTTTGTCGGGGCCATTATTATCGTAAGTATTCTGATTAAGCAGAGTCCGATGGTGTTGCTTACCGGATTGGGAGCTTCGGCCGCTATCCTGATGTTGGTGTTCAAGGATAGTATTATGGGTTTTGTTTCTGGTATTCAGCTTTCTGCCAATAATATGCTGAAAGTAGGCGACTGGATTGCTATGCCGAAATATGGCGCCGACGGAACTGTGATAGAAGTGACTTTGAATACAGTAAAAGTGCGTAACTGGGATAATACGATTACGACGATACCGCCTTATCTGCTGGTCAGTGATTCTTTCCAAAACTGGCAGGGGATGCGGGAATCCGGTGGACGGCGTGTGAAGCGTTCCATTAATATCGACATGACCAGCGTTCGTTTCTGTACACCGGAGATGTTGGCGAAGTATCGTAAAATCCAATTGTTGAAGGAGTATGTGGAGGCAACGGAGAAGGTCGTGAAGGAGTATAACAAAGAGCATCATATTGACAACTCCGTATTGGTGAACGGGCGTCGCCAGACTAACTTGGGCGTCTTTCGTGCCTATCTTACGAATTATCTGAAGAGCCTGCCTACCGTCAATCAAGACTTGACGTGCATGGTACGCCAGCTTCAACCTACCGAAACAGGTATTCCGATGGAACTTTATTTCTTTTCCGCTTCTAAGGACTGGATTCCGTATGAAGGCATACAGGCGGATGTTTTCGATCATGTGCTTGCCATTATTCCGGAATTCGACTTGCGTGTCTTCCAAAATCCGTCGGGAGCGGACTTGCGCCGGATAGGAGTAAAGATAGAAAACTGATAGAGGATATTGCAGTGTAATAACATTGCAACGACTCTTTCAATTGATTGTATTTTCTTTGTCTCAATCTTGTAATACAGCCCATCTACCTTTGCCGACGTAATCAAAAACGTAGAGTAAAGGTAGATGAAAAAGCTATTTCTTATCCGATTTTCAGTGGTGGCCTTTTTTTGTCTGCTGTGTGTACTTCCTGCATTGGCTGCCAATATCAAGATTAAAGGAGCTGTAAAGGACAAGTTATCCAAAGAGCCTTTGATAGGTGCGACGATACGCTTGCTTGGAACCCAGGCCGGAGCGGTTACCGATATGAACGGTAATTTTGAGCTAAACGGTGTGGGAGTGTTGGAGGGTATGTATGATATCGAAATCAAATACTTAGGATATAAGACTGAAGTACGTCGGAAGGTCCGCGTAGAGAATGGGAATCTGGTCATTCTGAATCTGGAGATGGAGACGGATGCGCAAGAACTGTCGGATGTGGTTGTTGTGGCGAAAAAGAACCGGGAAAATGAGAATATGGCTTTGCTGGAACAGCAAAAGGCGGTCATTGCCGTGTAGTCAGTCAGTGTGAAGGAACTTTCACGCAAAGGAGTTTCGGATGCGGAAGGAGCTGTGACGAAAGTCACCGGAATTTCCAAGCAGGACGGTGTGAAGAACGTATTCGTACGTGGATTGGGTGACCGCTATAATACTACTACGTTCAATGGTTTCCCTGTGCCGTCGGAAGACCCGGAATACAAGAATATCTCTCTTGATTTTTTCGGAACCGACCTTATACAGTCCGTAAGTCAACAAAGCATTTACTGCCGGGAACGGAGGCGATGTAGGGGGCGTAAATATTGATATCTCGTCCAAAGAACTGGTAGGTGACGGTTACATTAGCGCCAGTGTATCGGCCGGTGTGAATACACAGACCCTTTCCTCCGATTTCTTCCAACCGGATGGAGTGAATCTGCTGGGATTTGCCAATCGGACGGAACCGGGCACGGATATGTGGGGCTTTAAGAACAAACTCGACCCGTCGGCGCAAAACTTCCAGATGGACCGCAGTTATAATATCGCAGGCGGAAAGAAGTTTTATGTAGGTCGGCAACGGGATGCTCTTTCGTTCTTTGCCACTGTGGGACATTCCGTTGATTATCGATATACGGATGAAATCATACGTAATACAAATACGGGCGGTACTATATACAAAGATCTGAACGGACATAAGTCAACAACGAATATCAGTCAGTTGGCATTGGCTAATCTAGATTATGATATGCACAATCGTCATCATTTGTCTTACAACTTCATGATGGTACATAGCAATGTACAGTCGGTGGGAAACTACGAAGGGAAAGACGCTACTTTCAGTGATGATTACGGTAATCTGGGAATGACCTATCGTCAGCAGGTGAACGACAATCTGTTATTAGTCAACCAGATCATGACGAACTGGGGATTGACAGACCGGCTGAGCGTTAACGCAGGAGCCTCTTATAATATGGTGCGCGGATATGAGCCGGATCGCCGTATCAACCAGATAACCCGGAATGAAACCGGATACGGATTGGTAGGAGGTAATACACAGTTCCGTACTTTTTCTTCTCTGACGGAGAATGATCTGAATCTTCGTGCCGGAGTGGTTTATCGCTTGAAAGACGATTGGGAAGAAATCTCTAGGCTTCGGTTCGGATACACTGGACGTATCATTAACGATGATTTCAAACAGACGGAATACAATATGATTACCTTGAATGGTCCTTCATTTACTTCGGTGGACGATATTTCATTGGATGACTTTTATTCTGCGGCTCATTTCAACGACCGTTTCACGCTGGACAATGCGGTGGATAAATATACGGTGAAGAAGAACATACATTCGGTGTATGCGGAAGCGGTCTATCAGTTCACCCGGCATTGGGTGATCAATCTCGGTTTGAAGTATGATAATGTGGATATGACCGTAGACTACAATGTGGATAAAGGAAACTCCAAAGGCAAGAACAATATCCGGAAAAACTACTTCCTTCCGAGTTTGAACATAAGGTATAGGCTAAATGATAAGAACGCCTTGCGGCTTGGATTGAGCAAGACATATACTTTGCCTCAGTCGAAGGAAATCTCACCTTACCGCTATGTGGGTGTCAACTTTAAGAGTCAGGGTAACGCAAATCTGAAACCGTCGGACAATTACAACATAGATTTGAAATGGGATTTCAACCCTACATCAACCGAATTGATCTCTGTTACTGCTTTCTACAAAATGATAAAGAATCCTATTTCGCGTATCGAAACGCCAAGTGCCGGAGGTTTCCTTTCATACGAAAACGTAGCCGATCAGGCTACTGTGACGGGGATTGAACTGGAGATACGCAAAAAAATATTCTCACGCCCGACAGCCAACAACGGTATGAACCGCCTGACGGCAGGATTGAACGGATCGTATATCTACACGAATGCCAAAGTGAACGACCCCAATATTGCCGCTACCGATACGGATGGCTCGCAACTGGAAGGGGCGGCTCCTTGGATTGCCAACTTCGATCTGTCACACACCTATGTTTCAGCCGGATATTCATTTACCAATACATTGGTCCTCGGATATGTGGGAGAAAAAGTGTACACTATCGGTACACAAGGGTTTCAGGATGTGATGGAAGAGGGAGTGGCTACGCTAGACTTCGTATCGCAAGCGAAGTTAGGCAAACATATTGCCCTTACTCTTAAAGCACGCAACTTGCTTAATCCCTCCTATCAACTGAGCCGTAAGGCGAACGGTAGCGGTCAGAAAGTGATATTGGGCGACTATAAAAAGGAATTAACGTGAGCTTGGGAGTGTCGTGTACATTCTAAGCCCTATATAAACAGAAATATTATCAATTAAACGCTAAAAAGATGAAAAGATTATTCTTAAGTATGATGGCAATGGCTGCTATCACAACAACTTTGACTTTACCGGTGCGCTGACTTATGTGAATATCCTCTATGCCGGTGCACGTAATACGGCTGATATTGAGCACAACGGGCTGACTTTGAATGGTGTGGGTAACGGGACGAAAATCCAAAACGTTTATGTGTTGGAAAGTGCCGATGACGCTATCGAATTCTTCGGTGGAACAGTAAATGTGACTAATCTGCTGGCTGTCAATCCGGATGATGATATGTTTGATTTCACTCAAGGATATAAGGGCACATTGAGTAATTGTTATGGTATCTGGGAAGACGGGTATACCAGCACGGAAGAAGATCCGCGTGGAGTTGAGGCTGATGGTAATCTGGATGGAAACGGAGTAGACCATGTGGGACAGTCTGATTTTATCATAGACGGAATGACGATTGTCAATAACACGGTAGGTGGAAATACGACTACCGGACAGAAGAATGCAATGGACGATGTAATCAAGGTACGTCGTGGCGCGACTGCTACTATCAAGAATACATTGGTAGCTTCTACTTCGGCTGATGCACTGAAAGCGAAAGACCTGGTTGACGCTACCGACTCAAAAGGGGGAGGCACCGTGACTATCAATATTACGACTTCTTCTTTCTCATATACAAACGAAAAAGTGGTGGATTATGTTGATAAAACAAATCCCGATAAGAATGTCGTTGGGCAGGGAACTATCACACTGACTAATCCATCGGCCTCTAATGCCGGTGCAAACACTTCCGTTTTTGCTTGGACAAACTATTCTTTTCCGACTTTGAATTAATAAAAGATTAAAGAGGTTTTTCAATTGTTTGATGCGTGCGTCGATACCGACGTACGCATTTATTGTTCTGTTTGTCAACTATTTTGTTTATACAGCCTTGAATTTTGAGTTGTAAATAGCTGTTTGTAATGTATTTTTCTTATATTTGTGTCTTTAAAAATCAATATTATGCATACAGATTACGAGCGGTATCGCAAAATGGCTTCTTTGGCTCAAGTCGGATGGTGGGAAGTGGATTTGACGGGAGGATATTATCTTTGTTCCGACTTTCTTTGTGATCTTTTGGATTTGGATGGAGATACTATCTCATTTTCTGATTTTCTGAACTTGGTGCGTGAAGATTATCGTTGTCAGATTGCACATGAGTTCCGGGCAAATAGTTCTATCCATAAGGATTTTTACGAACAGACCTTTCCCATCTATTCGAAATATGGCGAAGTCTGGTTGCATACCCGTTTGGCTTCCCGTGAGAAAGGAACGGGGACTAATGGGGGAGACAAATCTTTTGGAGTGATTCAACGCGTGGAGGCTCCTGAACAGATAGAACAGAAGAAAGCTCTGAAACGTGTGAATGACTTGCTTCTCCGTCAGAACTACATTTCGCAGTCTTTATATCGTTTTCTTCGGGATGAAAGAGTTGAAGAATGTGTAACAGAGATTTTAAAGGATATACTGAATCTTTATAATGGAAAAGGACGTGTCTATATTTTCGAGTACAATAAAGAACACACTTATCGCAGTTGCACGTATGAGGTCGTTTCCGAAGGGATGTCGACAGAAAAACAATGTTGGCAAGACATACCGGTCGATCGGTCGGAATGGTGGAATCAGCAGATTTTGTCTGGCAAAGCTATCGTTTTGAATTCGTTGAAACAACTACCGGAAGAAGTATCGGAAATGCGACGAGAATTTGCTGAACGGGGAGTCTATTCATTCATGGTAACTCCTTTGATGGCTGGGGATCATGTATGGGGAGGAATGGGTATTGAATTGATAGATAGTTATCGTAACTGGAGTAATGAGGATTTTCAATGGTTCTCTTCGTTGGGAAATATTATAAGCATTTGTATTGAACTACGCATAGCAAAAGATAAAGTAACTTATGAACAGTCTTTCTTACGTAATCTTTTCCATTTTATGCCAATGGGGTATATACGTATGTCTGTTCTTCGTGACGAGAACAACAAGCCTTATGATTATCGGATAACGGATGCTAACCAGATCAGTGCCCATTTCTTTGGCAAACCTTTGGAACAATATGTAGGTGTGTTGGCTTCGGATTTGTTTTCCGATCATTCAGAGAAAATGGATTTTATCCTTGAAGTGCTTGATGGTAAGTCTTATAAAGAAAAGGATGAGTATTTTCCTCAAACGGGATTGTACACTCACTGGATTGTGTATTCACCGGAGAAAGATGAGGTGGTAGGATTGTTTACGGACTCAACTGAGGCTGTAGAGGCTAATCGTGCATTGGACCGTAGTGAGAAACTTTTTAAAAATATATTTGCTAATATTCCGGCAGGAGTAGAGATCTATGATAAGGATGGATATCTGCTTGATCTGAACAATAAGAATTTGGAAATATTCGGAATTGCCAATAAAGAGGATGTAATAGGTATTAACTTCTTTGAAAATCCGAACGTGCCGCAAACGATTCGTGATCGTGTACGAAATGAGGATTTAGTGGATTTCCGACTTAATTATTCTTTCGACCAGATTAAAGGATATTATCGTACCATGCGTTCTAATGTTATAGAACTGTATTCGAAAGTAACTAAACTGTACGATAGAGAGGGAGAGTTTATCGGGTATATTCTGATTAGTATTGATAATACGGAACGTATTGATGCAATGAACCGTATTCGTGATTTTGAAAATTTCTTTTTGATGATATCCGATTTTGCAAAAGTTGGTTATGCGAAATTAAATCTTCTGAATCGGAAGGGATATGCCATCAAGCAATGGTATAAAAATATGGGGGAAGAGGAAGACATTGCATTAAGTGATGTAGTAGGAGTCTATCGTAAAATGCATCCGGAAGACCGCAAAGGTCTGCTTGATTTCTATAAAGAAGTCAAAGTCGGGAAAAGAAAACATTTTCAAGGGGAAATGCGTATTCTTCGTCCCGGAACGGAAAATGAGTGGAACTGGGTAAATACGAATGTGATGGTAACCCAATATAAACCGGAAGAGGGTGAAATCGAAATCATTGGTATCAATTATGATATAACGAAACTGAAAGAGACGGAGGCTGAACTGATTCATGCACGTGATAAGGCGGAGATGATGGATCGTTTGAAAAGTGCTTTCCTTGCCAATATGAGCCATGAAATCCGTACGCCTCTGAATGCTATCGTAGGCTTTTCTGATTTATTGGTGGAAACTGCGGATATAGAAGAACGGAGAGAGTATATGAAGATCGTGCGGGAAAATAATGATTTGCTGTTACAGTTAATATCAGATATTCTCGACCTTTCCAAAATTGAGGCAGGGACATTTGAATTTTCGCATGGAGATGTGGATGTGAATCTGCTGTGTG
>ULYK01058536.1_pt1 | contig 23305 bp, 12 predicted proteins | sample 1962061 | NCBI WGS metagenome assembly ULYK01 (sample SAMEA4835860, study PRJEB28245) | human gut metagenome | biome: gut microbiome; material: fecal sample | place: Denmark | collected 2008
TTAACCGAGTTGTTGTAGGTTCGAGCCCTACTCGGGGAGTTTTTTAGTATAATATATGGTGACATAGCCAAGTGGTAAGGCCCCGGTCTGCAACACCGTCATCGCCGGTTCAAATCCGGCTGTCACCTCTCTTAAAAGGACTACATCAGTTTATGATGTGGTCTTTCTTTTATATAATTTGCAAATAAAATATATTGTGAATTTTATTTAATATACGTAATATGTGTTGCAAAGATTTCATTATTTTTAGATTTTCTACATTACTTTTCAGGATGCTACACTAAATTAATAAAGAGAAATATAAGCCTGATAAACAGAATTATATTTCTCTTTTTTAACAACTCTTATCCTTTTTTGAATAGTTGTAGTAGTATTATTATTCCTCTTCAGGATATTTCATACCCCATTCGGTTCTTATATCAGACATGATTTTCATAACATCATATGTATACTGACTGTGAATGAGGTTTTCTATTTTATCGGATGATGCAGAGTTTATGGCTTTTTCCATATCACATACTTCGTAATAAAGTGCATCTGATGTATCACCTGCATCAATTACTTCTTTATGACCATTCTCTGTGTATGTAATAGTTGCCTGCATTCCTCTTGGATAATCAAAGATTTCCACATATGCTTTGTCAAAAGATAGTGTAGCGCGTTTTGGTTGCTTGGAATGTAGAGATAATGTGACAGTTGCCATCTCGGCAGCATCATTCATAAGCAGAATGCCTGCCTGTTCATCAACACCGGTCGGAGCATATCTAACCTGTGACAATACATGCGACGGTGTTTCCTTGAAGAACCAGCGGATGAGAGAAAGTGAGTAAACACCAATATCAAGCAGTGCACCTCCTGCAAGCTTACGGCTGAAAAACCTATTTGTCATATTGTAATCTTTGTAGCTTCCAAAATTGACCTGAATTAAATTGAGTCTGCCGAGTTGTCCACTTGAAATTATTTTATTTAGCTTTTTATAAACAGGCATATGATATATAGTCATGGCTTCAGCAAGAATTACGTTATTTGCTTTGGCCAATGAGATTGCCTCATCGAGCTCTGTAATATTTAATGTGATAGATTTCTCACAGAGTACATGCTTTCCATTAGAAAGGGCTTTTCTTAAATAATTAATGTGAGTATTGTGTGGAGTGGAGATGTAAATGATATCCACATCAGGATCATAAAAGACGTCATCAATGTTGTCATATACCTTTGAAATGCCATATTTTTGTGCAAAAGCTTGAGCCTTTTCATGAGTCCTGTTGGCAACTGAATAAAGAGTGCGCCCTTCCTTTGAGAGAGCCTGCGCGAGCTCATTAGCTATTACGCCGCAGCCGAGTGTGGCCCAATTAAGCTGTTTCATATGAATTCCTCCTTTTTTAATAAGGTACTGTAGCTGTGAAGGTATATAAATTATTACAAATTCAGTTAAATTACAAAATATCAACTTAAATCATAAAATATAATTAAATCAAAAATATATTCAAATCAAAAATATATTCAAATCAAATATACTCAAATCAAATATACTCAAATCAAAAATGTTCAATTAAATAATAAAATATGCACCGAAATCATAATATATGTACCTTAATGAAGATATTCTAGCATGATGATTTATGAATTACAATATATTTAGAAATGAAACAGTCAAAATCAGTCAAAGTAAGATTGATGCAAAATCAAAATTAGTCAATTTGAACTATTAATATTAATTATAAATTAGTAATAGAAAAGATACTAAAAATAGTAATTAGGCAAGTATTGATGATATATATGGTATATTCTGCACAAAAATGAATGTTGCATTTGCATATATTGCACAATTTTAAAACTTGCTTTATATATTTTTAACAATTTTTAGTGTGATTATTTGTGAATATAAATGACTGATTATGATTGACAATGACGGATTATGAAAATATAATTATACTACAAGTTAAATAAATGTTGAAATGTTTAATACAGTAATTTGAAAATGAGCATTAAATAAATGGCTTATAAAATAAGTCTTTGAATAGTTTCATAAACAGGGGGGATTAGATGCTGGCGGAAGATAGATGTAAAAAAATACTCGATATATTAGATTCGATGGGAAGTGTGACTGTTCAGCAGCTTATGGATGAGCTTGATATATCTGAGTCAACAATCAGGCGTGATCTGGTTGCAATGGACAAGAAGGGTTATCTCACCAAGGTACATGGTGGTGCGATTGCAAATAATACGAATATCCATACTCAGGATGAGAAGGTTATCAACAGGCTTAAGCAGAATCGCAGCGAAAAGGAACAGATTGCCAGATATGCGGCATCACTTATTGTGGATAATGATTTTGTTTATATAGATGCCGGTACTACAACGGCAGTCATGATTGATTATATTACTGCAAAGAATGTGGTTTTTGTTACAAACTCTCTGACTAATGCCAAGAGAATTTCCGATAGGGGATATACAGTATATATTCTGGGTGGCGAGTTCAAGTCTACTACTGAGGCTATTGTCGGAGATGAGGCCGTTGTGACGCTCGATAAATACAATTTTACGAAGGGCTTCTGGGGAACTAACGGAATTACTGTGAAGAATGGATTTACGACTCCGGAGATAAAGGAGGCCATGATTAAAAAGAAATCCATGGAGAATAGCAAGGAGAAATACATTCTTGCGGATGACAGTAAGTTTTCACAGGTATCAAGTATCAAGTTTGCTGATTTTAAAGATGCTGTAATTATTACAAATGCACTAAGCAATGACAACTATAAGAAATACAAAAATATTAAGGAGGTCTAACATGATTTATACAGTTACTTTTAATCCATCATTAGATTATATAGTTGATGTAACAGATTTTAAGACAGGAGTGGTCAATAGAACGACTGGAGAGAAGATTTTTGCAGGTGGTAAGGGCATCAATGTTTCCATGGTTCTTAAGAATCTTGGAATGAGCAATACTTCACTTGGTTTTACAGCGGGTTTTACAGGAAATGAAATTAAAAGACTTCTAGGAAAAAAAGGTGTTGATACTGATTTTATAGAGGTGGAGGATGGTATTTCACGTATCAATGTGAAGCTTCGCTCAAATGAGGAATCCGAGATTAATGGTCAGGGACCGGTAATCACTGAGGACAACATTAAAAAACTTTATGAGAAGCTTGACTGCTTAAAGGAGTCTGATGTGCTTGTGCTCGCAGGAAGTATTCCTGATGTAATGCCTTCATCAATGTATATGGATATCATGAAGCATCTTGAGGGCCGTGGAATAAATATTGTGGTTGATGCGACGAGAAATCTGCTCACAAATGTGCTTGCGTATAAGCCGTTCCTCATTAAGCCAAACAATCATGAACTCGGTGAGATATTCGGTGTTGAGATTACAGACAAGGACGATGTGATAAAATATGCAAAGAAGCTTCAGGAGCAGGGCGCAAGAAACGTGCTTGTTTCTATGGCAGGTGACGGAGCAGTGCTTGTGACCGAGGATGGACAGGAATTTAAGGCACAGGCTCCTAAAGGAAAGCTCAAAAACTCTGTAGGCGCAGGTGATTCGATGGTAGCCGGATTTGTTTACGGATACCTCAAATCAAATGATTATAAGCAGGCATTTATTTATGGTGTATGTACAGGAAGTGCAAGTGCATTTTCTGAGGAGCTTGCTACAAAGTCTGAGGTTGAAGCACTTATTGATAAATGGGAGAGTTCTTCCAATTAAACAACGGTATCAAAAAGGTTGATATAAATAATTAATATATTCTATTAGGAGGAATGATGTATGACAATCAGGGATTTATTGGCAGCTGAGAGTATCAATTTAAATGGTACGCCTGCCGGAAAAACCGAAGCATTGAATCAGTGTATTGATTTGATGGCAAAAAGTGGCAAAATATCCGATGTGGAGAAGTATCGCAAGGGTGTTTTTGCAAGAGAGGAGGAAGGCACAACAGGAATTGGAATGGGTATAGCAATTCCTCATTGCAAGTCTGATGCTGTTACTAAAGCAGGTCTTGCGGCAATGGTTGTAAAGGATGGGGTTGACTTTGAATCACTCGATGGTACACCTGCAAAGATTATTTTCCTTATCGCTGCACCAAACACAGAGGATAATGTGCATCTTCAGGTGCTTAGCAAGCTCTCTGTTATGCTGATGGACGAGCAGTTTACAAATTCTCTTATCAATGCCGGTTCAGTTGATGAGTTTTTAAATATCATCGATAGCGCTGAAAAAGCAAAGGATGAGAAAGAGGCTGCCAAAGAGGCAAAGGCGAAAGAGCCTGCTGAGGTGAAGAAGGACGATGTATTTATCGTTGCAGTAACAGCCTGTCCTACAGGAATTGCCCATACTTATATGGCTGCTGAGGCTATCGAGAAAAAAGCCAAGGAGCTTGGATATCAGGTAAAGGTTGAGACAAGAGGCTCAGGCGGAGCCAAAAATGTGCTCACAGATGATGAAATCGCAAAGGCTGCAGGAGTTATAGTTGCCTGTGATACAAATGTACCTACAGACCGCTTTGACGGAAAGAAGGTTATTGAGTGTCAGGTTTCTGACGGAATCAATAAGGCAGAAGAGCTTATAAAGAGAATTGCTTCCGGTGATGCTCCTGTATTTAAGGCATCAGGTAAAAAGGAGGCTTCACATTCATCAGTTGGTGGAAAGGAGAGCGTTGGACATCAGATTTATAAGCACCTGATGAATGGTGTTTCACATATGCTTCCATTCGTAGTTGGTGGTGGTATTCTTATCGCAATCGCATTCCTTATCGATGGATTCAGTGTTGACCTTAATTCACTGCCGGCTGACCAGAGAGCAAATTTTGGTACTATTACACAGGCCGCAGCACTGTTTAAGGGAATCGGTGGAACAGCATTTGGATTTATGCTTCCTATCCTTGCAGGCTTTATCGCTATGAGTATTGCTGACCGTCCTGGTCTTGCAGTTGGTTTTGTAGGTGGTTCAATCGCAGCAAACGGTACATCAGGCTTCCTTGGAGCACTTGTAGCAGGTTTCGTAGCAGGATATATTGTGCTCCTCTTAAAGAAGGTATTTTCTAAACTTCCGGAGAGTCTTGATGGTATGAAGCCGGTTCTGCTTTATCCGCTGCTTGGTATATTCCTGGTAGGCGTTATAATGCAGTTTGTAGTTGAGCCTCCAATCGGAGCTTTAAATACAGCTATCAACAATGGTCTTAATGGACTTAACGGTGCAAGCGCAGTAGTGCTCGGAGTACTTCTCGGAGGAATGATGTCAGTAGATATGGGTGGCCCTGTAAACAAAGCCGCTTATGTATTTGGTACAGCTTCAATTGCTGCCGGAAACTACAATATCATGGCAGCAGTTATGATTGGCGGTATGGTTCCACCAATCGCAATCGCTCTTGCAACAATCTTCTTCAAGAACAAGTTCACAGCAGAGGAGAGAAAGGCAGGACCTACAAACTTTATCATGGGATTATCATTTATCACAGAGGGTGCAATCCCATTCGCAGCATCTGATCCGCTTCATGTCCTTCCGGCATGTGTAGTCGGTTCAGCAGTGGCAGGAGGACTTTCAATGGCATTTGGATGTACACTCATGGCACCTCACGGAGGAATCTTTGTACTTCCTACAATCGGAAATCCGTTAATGTATCTTGTTGCATTAGTAATCGGATCTTTCATTGCATGTGGATTACTCGGATTACTCAAAAAGAAAGTAAGTGAATAAGCAATCCTCAATTATCATTTTTTAATCCAACCTATAAACTAATCAACAAAGGCACTGCTTCGGCGGTGCCTTTGTTGTTATGTTGTGTATTAAAAATTAAAAGTATAAACATTCTCTGAAATAACAGCCTCATGCCTTGACGAGTGAATTTTCGAAGCATAAAGTATTATTAAGATGTAACTATTCAGAAAATAAACATTAGTAAACAGTGAGGCATAAAATGGGCAAGGTTATAGGTATAGATTTAGGAACAACAAACAGCTGTGTGGCAGTATTGGAGAACAATCAGCCGGTAGTCATAACTAACAGCGAGGGTCAGAGAACAACTCCGTCTGTAGTGGCTTTTACAAAAAATGGAGAGCGACTGGTTGGAGAGGCTGCAAAGAGGCAGGCAGCAGTCAATGTGGATAGAACATTTTTCTCAATAAAGAGACAGATGGGAAGCGATTTCAGGGCAAAAGTGGACGGAAAGCTGTATTCAGCTCCTGAGATTTCTTCTATGATTCTCAGAAAGCTGAAAAAGGATGCAGAGGACTATATCGGTGAGACTGTAACTGACGCTGTAATCACAGTTCCTGCATATTTTTCGGATGCGCAGAGGCAGGCAACTAAGGATGCAGGAAGGATTGCTGGGCTTAATGTGCTTCGAATCATAAATGAGCCAACCTCTGCGGCACTCGCATATGGACTGGACCACGGACAGCAGCAGAAAATTCTTGTCTACGACCTCGGAGGAGGAACCTTCGATGTGTCTGTTATCGAAATAGGGGACAATCTGATAGAGGTGCTTGCCACAGCCGGTGATAATCATCTGGGTGGAGATGATTTTGATGAGAGAATCACGAATTATCTTGTTACAGAGTTTTACAGACAGCAGAATGTAGATCTGAGAAAGGATAATACTGCTATGCAGCGTGTCAGGGAGGAGGCTGAGAAGGCAAAAAAGGTGCTTTCATCCTCATCCTCAACCACTATCAACCTGCCATTTATCACCACTGTAAAGGGACAGCCGGTCCACATGGAGATGAATCTCACAAGGGCTGAGTTTAATGAGATAACAAAGGATCTGGTGGAGAGAACGGCCATTCCGGTAAATCAGGCACTTTCAGATGCGGGGATTTGTGCAGCGGAGCTTGGAATGGTGCTGTTGGTAGGAGGCTCTACACGTGTGCCGGCCGTTGTTGAGGAGGTCAGAAGAATTACAGGAAAAGAGCCTTCACACAACCTGAATCCTGACGAGTGCGTGGCACTCGGTGCAGCAGTACAGGGTGGCAAGCTCGGTGGAGCAATTGTCGCAGGCAGCAGTGCGGCAGAGATTATACTGATGGATGTCACACCGCTTTCACTCGGAATTGAGACAGTTGGTGGTGTCTCAACCAAAATTATTGACAGAAATACGACTATTCCTACGAGATACAGCCAGATTTTTACAACTGCAGGAAGCTTCCAGACCTCTGTAGATATAAAGGTACTGCAGGGTGAGAGGCAGTTTGCAAGGGACAATAAGCTGATTGGAAACTTCAGGCTAAAGGGCATCAAGCCGGCTCCGGCAGGTGTGCCGCAGATAGAGGTGACGTTTGATATAGATGCAAACGGCATTGTGCAGGTTTCTGCAAAGGACCTGGGCACAGGAAAGCATCAGGAGATTACGATTACCGCAAGCTCGAATTTGTCTGATTCTGAGATTGAGCAGGCAATCCGCGAGGCACAGGAGTATGAGGCAACAGACGGACAGAGAAAGGCTTATATTGATGCAAGAAGTGAGGCTGATACGCTTGTGCGACAGGTGGAAAATGTCATGGCTGACAAGGAAAAAAGAAAGGCTATGGACAGCGCACAGAAAAAGAGTGTGAAATCGTCACTTTCATATGTGAAGAAGCTTATTTCAAGGACAAAGCCCGGAAATGTGAGCGAAGAGCAGGCTGCCGAGATAAAGCATGCGGCAGATGAACTGAGAAATGCGGCAGCGGGATTGATTTAATTATAAATGAGGGGCAGAATACCTTTTGACCATCATATCATTATTATTCATTTGGCTATTTACGAGAAGCGGATTTTCATATAAAATATGGGTAAGTGGTGAGTATTCAGAAACACCCTGAATAGTTATAATGTTAATTTAAATCCGAGGAAATAGAAAATGAATGCGAACGATAAAACAGAAAAGGTACTAAGAGAAATTCATATCATGCTCTCAAAGGCGGAGCCGTATAAGCCGGAGCCGAGCAGGGTGATCATAAACAAGCAGCAAATGATAGATTTACTTGCTGAGCTGAATAAGTGTATATATGCAATGCAGGATGAGTATGAGCTTACTGAGCAGAGTCGCAATCACGCAGAGAGAGAGTTCAGAAAGAAGGGGGATCAGATAGTCTGGGATGCAAGCAGAAAGGCTGAGGATGTGTATGCAGCATCGGTTATCTATACGGATGAGGCGCTTTCAAGAGTGCGTGATATCATCAATGATACCAACGAGTCACTTGAAAAGCTGTGCAAGAATATGAAGGATAAGATTGCAGAACAGGAGAAGATAGTTAAAACTAACCAGTATGAGCTCAAGGGACAGCTTCAGGATTTGTCCGATACGGAGAAGTATCTTAAGATTATCGATGACAGAAATAAGGAGATAGAACGTCAGAAAAATGAAGGTAAGCCAGTAGAGGAGCGTACTATTGACAAGGAAGAGAAGTCTATCTATGCAAACAGACAGACTGAAATCAAGGTAAATATGGATTATATCAGAAAACTGGGACTTGCTGAGGGCGAGGACCTGGGAGATGGTGTAGTGGGTGAAGTGAAGCTTGCAGACGATACACCTGATGCCGGATTAAATCATAGCAATGATAAGGATGAAGCCAAGGATGCCGGCTCAAAATCGTCTGTTGATGAGGATTATAAGGCAATAAGCAGAAAAGCCGGCAATCCACCTGTTATCAATACAATGGAAGGGAAGGAGCTCACAGCCGGCATCCACAGAATGTGGCAGAGCATCACCGGAAATAAAGGGAAATGAAACACGCCTATGTAATATAAAGCAGCAGTTCAAAACAGAACGGCTGCTTTTTGGCTTATATTTAAAAGTAGGTAATATTAAGCAGATTTTAAGAAAAACAAAGTGGATAATCTGATAAAATATAGCTGACTAACGGCAGGAGAAGGTTTCTAATCAAAATTCATAGAAGGAGGATAATATGACAATATTAGTTTGTGATGACGACAAGGAAATAGTTGAGGCAATTGAGATTTACCTGATGCAGGAGGGCTATAACGTGGAGAAGGCTTACGATGGCATACAGGCGGTTGAAATTATGAAGAATAAAAAAATAGACCTCATGATAATAGATGTCATGATGCCAAAGCTCGACGGAATAAGAGCTACTCTGCAGATACGAAAGGAAAGCAGGGTGCCGATAATCATTCTCTCGGCAAAGACAGAGGATGCTGATAAGATTTTAGGCCTCAATGTGGGGGCTGATGATTATGTTACAAAGCCTTTTAATCCGCTTGAGCTTGTGGCAAGAGTAAAGTCACAGCTTCGCAGATACACCACTCTGTCAAGCAATGATGCAGCCGGAGACAAGGTTTATGAAGCCGGAGGCCTTTTGGTAAATGATGATTTAAAAAAGGTGACTGTGGATGGAGAGGATGTAAAGCTCACACCGATTGAGTACAATATTTTGCTTTTACTCCTTAAAAACAAGGGAAAGGTCTACTCAATAAACGAAATATATGAGAGTATATGGAACGAGGAGGCGATAGGCGCCGATAATACAGTTGCCGTGCACATCAGACATATCAGGGAAAAAATAGAGATAAATCCTAAAGAGCCGCGATATCTGAAAGTGGTCTGGGGAGTAGGCTATAAGATAGAGGACAACAAATGAAGCAGTATACAATAGGAAAAAAAGCAGCGGTCATAGTTTTGCATCAGCTATGCATGATACTTATGGTGACAGTAGTGTTTGCCACAGGCTATGCATTCAGGCACGATGCGCATGGAAATATTGATATATATACACTAATATCGCTTGCGGGCCTGGTAGGCAGCTTTGTGAGCCTGGCATATATGGCAAACGTGGCAGGCAGAAAATCAGAGGATGATTACACAATATACTATTTACCGATTGACAAGGTATACTCTGATGTGATGCTAGTGATATTTACACTGCTCATGGTATTTATGGGAAAAGTGATTTCAGGCGTAAAAAACCAGCATTTTGACTATGCATCACTCATTATGACGGCCGGCACATTTACTTTTTTGTTTGATCTGGCTTTTATTATTTTATACCAGAGCATTGTAAGGAAGATAAAAGGCAATATACTTTGCACACACAGCCTGATGTACAAGGGCTATGAGCTTTTGAAAAGAGTTATTGAGAAAAAGGATATCCACACACAAAAAAACAAAGAGATAATGCGCATACAGGAGGCTCTTGAAGCTATCTCGGAAGGAGCGCTTGACACTACACTCAATGTCAATGAGTTTCATGGGCAGCAGAAAAAGGTGGCGGAGGCTGTCAACCATATACGCCAGGGTCTTATGAGCTCGGTAAATGAGAGCCTTAAAAATGAAAAACTAAAGGCAGACTTAATAACAAACGTATCACACGATATAAAGACACCTTTGACATCAATAGTCAACTATGTTGACCTGCTTAAGAGGGAAAATCTGGAAAATGAAAATGCCAAATACTATATACATGTGCTGGAGGAAAAGTCACAGCGCTTAAAGCAGCTTACAGAGGATCTGGTAGAGACATCAAAGATTACCTCGGGAAATGTGAAGCTCAATATGCAAAAGCTTGATCTGGTTGAGCTTTTATACCAGACCGGAGGTGAATTCAATGAGCGATTTGAGTCGAGAAATCTGACAATAGTTACAAAAATTCCATCAGAACAGATATTTATCTATGCGGATGGGCGTCAGCTTTACCGCTCTATTGAAAATCTGTATACTAATGCCGCAAAATATGCACTGGAAAATACCAGAGTGTATGTAGAGCTTGAAAAGGCAGATACAAAGGCCGTTTTTACAATAAAGAATGTGTCTAAGAACGAGCTTGACATAGTAAGCAACGGAAATGTGGACCTGACAGAGCGTTTTGTGAGGGGAGAGAGGTCGAGAACCACTGAAGGAAGTGGACTTGGACTTTCGATTGCAAAGAATCTGACCCATTTGATGGGAGGAAAATTCGAAATTAAGGTAGATGGTGATTTATTTATTGCCACAATTACCTATAATATTATATAATAGTAAATAAAAGAATTTTGAAATACACATACGGAGGTAGAATAAGTGAAATTATATGAAAATGGTGCTTACCTTTTAAACGGTAAGGAAGTAATAATTGATGGACCAAAAGCTCAGGCAGCTGTCAAAAGCAAGACCGGCATGGACATCGATAAACAGACAGCTAAGCAGGAGACAATTGCTTACGGTATTTTAAAGGAGCACAATACATCCGGCAATATGGACAAGCTTCAGATTAAGTTTGATAAGCTTACATCGCATGATATCACATTTGTAGGTATCATCCAGACAGCACGAGCTTCAGGACTTGAGAAATTCCCTATCCCGTATGTACTTACAAACTGTCACAACAGCCTTTGTGCAGTTGGTGGAACAATCAATGAGGATGACCACATGTTTGGTCTCACATGTGCAAAGAAGTACGGCGGAATCTATGTACCACCTCATCAGGCAGTTATCCATCAGTTTGCACGAGAGATGCTTGCCGGCGGTGGAAAAATGATACTTGGTTCTGATTCACATACACGTTATGGTGCACTTGGTACTATGGCAGTCGGCGAGGGAGGACCTGAGCTTGTTAAGCAGCTTCTTGAACAGACATATGATATTGATATGCCTGAGGTAGTAGGTATTTACCTGACAGGAGAGCCAATCAAAGGCGTTGGACCACAGGATGTCGCACTTGCAATTATCGGAGAGGTATTCGGAAACGGCTTCGTAAAGAACAAAGTTATGGAGTTTGTAGGACCGGGTGTGTCTAATCTGAGCGTTGACTTCCGTATAGGTGTCGATGTTATGACAACAGAGACTACATGTCTTTCTTCTATCTGGAGAACAGATGACCAGGTTAAGGAATTCTTTGAGATTCACGGTAGGGCTGAGGACCACAAGGAGCTTAATCCGGGTGAGGTGGCTTACTACGACAGATTTATTGAGATTGATTTAAGCCAGATCCGCCCAATGATAGCTATGCCATTCCACCCAAGCAATACCTATACTATCGATGAGCTCAATGCAAACCTCATGGATATTCTCGATGACTGTGAGAAGAGAGCTGAGGTAAGCTTTGACGGAAAGGTGAAGCTTGATTTAAAGAGTAAGGTAAGAGACGGAAAACTGTATGTAGACCAGGGAATCATCGCAGGCTGTGCAGGCGGTGGATTTGAGAATATCTGCGATGCGGCTGACATATTAAACGGACATTCAATCGGAGCAGACGAGTTTACACTGAGTGTTTACCCGGCATCTACTCCAATATACATGGAGCTTGTGAAAAACGGAGCTGTAGCAAAGCTTCTTGAGACAGGTGCAATCGTAAAGACTGCTTTCTGCGGACCTTGCTTTGGTGCAGGAGATACACCTGCCAACAACGCATTCTCTATCCGTCATTCAACAAGAAACTTCCCTAACAGAGAGGGTTCTAAGGTACAGAACGGACAGATCAGCTCAGTGGCACTCATGGATGCACGTTCAATCGCTGCAACAGCAGCAAACAAGGGCTTCCTTACATCAGCAGCGGATATTGATGTCAACTTTACAAAGCCAAAATATTTCTTTGACAAGACTATATATGAGAACCGTGTATTTGACAGCCATGGAGTGGCAGATCCTTCAGTTGAAATCCAGTTCGGACCAAACATTAAGGACTGGCCGGCAATGAGTGCGCTTCCGGAGAATATGCTCCTTAAGGTGGTTTCAGAGATTCATGATCCTGTTACTACAACAGATGAGCTCATTCCTTCAGGAGAGACATCTTCATATCGTTCAAATCCTCTTGGACTTGCAGAGTTCGCACTTTCAAGAAAGGATCCTGAGTATGTAGGCAGAGCAAAGGAAATCCAGAAGGCCCAGAAGGCTATAGAGAGTGGTGAGTGCGCAGGAAAGGCTGTTCCTGAGGTTGCTGAAATCATGGGAGTAGTAAAGAAAAAATTCCCTGAGGCAAGCCATGAGAATATGGGCTTCGGAAGCACAATTTTTGCTGTTAAGCCGGGTGACGGCTCAGCAAGAGAGCAGGCTGCCAGCTGCCAGAAGGTACTCGGAGGCTGGGCAAATATCGCAAACGAGTATGCCACAAAGAGATACCGTTCAAACCTTATCAACTGGGGAATGCTTCCATTCATCATCGATGAGGGAGAGCTTCCGTTCCACAACCTCGACTATATCTTCCTTCCGGGAATCAAGAAGGAAATCGAGGATGCAAAGACGGAGTTTGAGGCATATGTTGTCAAGGATGGTGAATTAAAGCCATTTACACTGAAGATGGGTGAGCTCACAGATGATGAAAGAGAGATAATATTAAAGGGTTGTCTCATCAACTATAACCGTAAATAAGGAGAGTTTAATCCGATGGAAGAAACTGGAAAAGCTGGTAAAAAATCAAACATTGAGATAAACGCAGATAAGGGTGCGAAGCAGAATTCGCACCCGGGGCGTGAGGAATGGCCACATCTGATCAGAATAGGTGTCATGGTATTTGTCACGTTTGCAGTCAGTATACTGTTTTTCTTTGCACTGTACAGATTTGAGGGCTTTGCAGGCATATGGAGCAAGCTGCTTGCGGCAGCAATGCCTATTATAATGGGACTTGTGCTTGCATACCTGATGAATCCTGTCATGCTGTGGCTTGAAAGATGCTTTAAAAAGCTTCTTTCCAAAAAGATGAAAAGCGAAAGCAAGCTGCGAAAGGTTTCAAGAGCTCTTGCAATTACAGGCTCGGTTATTATTCTTGTAGCGATTATTTCGCTCCTCATTGCGGCTATTGTGCCTTCTGTCATAGCAAGTATATCGGGACTTATGAAGACACTGCCAAATGATGTTGCGGCATTCATTAACATGATAAAGAACGGCAATTTCGGGGACAGCAAAATTGCTGAGCTCGCGAGCACAGGTTTACAGAATGCAACCGACTACATTGAGGATTATGCCACAGAAAAACTGATTCCTGAGGCACAGAAGTATGTTGCACAGATTACAACCGGTGTGATTTCGGTAGTCAGAGGCTTATTTAATTTTATTATCGGAATAATCGTGATGGTCTATGTGATGAGTATTCAGGAGACTCTTGCAGGACAGAGCAAAAAGATAATATATGCTGTCTGCAAGCCAAAGACAGGCAATATCATCATTGAGACGATCAGAAAGACAAATGAGATTTTTGGAGGCTTCATAAGCGGTAAGATTATAGATTCACTGATTATAGGTGTGATTGCATATTTCGGATGTCTGATTTTAAGGATTCCATCATCGGTGCTCGTTGCAGTGATTATCGGCGTCACAAATGTGATTCCGGTATTCGGACCGTTTATCGGTGCAATTCCATCGTTACTCATAGTAGTAATTCAGAGTCCGTGGCATGCGCTTTATCTTCTGATATTTATTGTCGTGCTGCAGCAGGTGGATGGCAATATAATAGGGCCTAAGATACTTGGCTCATCTACCGGTCTTTCGACCTTCTGGGTTATGTTTGCCATACTAATCGGCGGAGGAATGTTTGGTTTTCTTGGAATGTTACTTGGTGTTCCAACCTTTGCTGTGATATACTATATTGTGAAAAGAGTTGTTAATTATGCTCTCAGGAAAAAGAAGCTTCCTGAGGACACAAGGGATTATACAAAGACAACAGGCGTAGATACCAAAAATAATAAGCTTAAATACGAGTAGGTGAAATAAGTGGATAAATACGAATACAATCTCAAGCTGGATCAGATAAAAGCCCTAAGCGCCGAGGAGGGCTATATGAGCGCAGCAGAGATTGCGGATAGCATAAATTGGAACAAAATTAAAAATGTAAATACACTCGTTAAAATCGGCGAAATCTACGAGAAGGCCGAAAGATACCAGGATGCAAGGGACATACTTTTAATGGCCTATGACCGTTCACCAATCGGCAGGATGATTATATACAGACTGGCTGAGGTCGCCATCAAGATGGGGGATTATGATGCTGCTACAGAGTATTATGATGAGTTTGTTGAGATAGCGCCTCATGATGATATGAAGTATGTATTAAGATATGCCATCAAAAAAGGGCAGGGAGCTTCATTTGATGAGCTTATCACTATTCTTGAAGAGTACAAGGACGAAGAATACACTGAGGAGTGGGCATATGAGCTTGCATATCTATACCACAAGGCCGGAAAAGCCGATAAGTGTATAGATGCCTGCGATGAGCTCATTCTGTGGTTCGGAGACGGACCATATGTGGAGCGTGCGCTGGAGCTTAAGATGCTTTATCAGCCACTTACCAAGGCTCAGGAGGAAAAGTACAGACGATTCAAGGCAGAGAAGGAAAAGCCGGCTAAGATAAAGGATGAGGCTGAGGTCACTGAGATAGGTGCTATGGAGATGGTAAAGGGCGGAGAGATAGTGCATGATGACGTAACTATTCCGCAGATTACTGTAAATCAGGAGAAGTTCAATACTGTAAATTTACAGCAGGAGATTGCCAAGGGTATGCAGCAGATCATGGAGGCCAAGGGCAAGAATGAAGTTGCTGATACGATGGATACCATCAAAAAAATAGTTGAGGATATTCCTTATCTCAAGCTCGAAAAGGAGCAGGAAGAGTATGTACAGCAGCCGGAAGAGACAGAGCATATCGCTACAGATGAAGAGATAGATGGTTCACTTAAGTTGAATTTCAAGGAGCTTTTGGGTGAAGACGCTGACGGACAGATGTCTATGGTCATGAGTGAAAAGACTCAGCTTGAGCATCAGATTACAGGACAGATGTCTATACAGGATGTGCTTGAAGAATGGGAAAAGACCAGACATGCGGCTGAAATTGCACTTAAAGAGGCTGAGCAGCAGAAACTTGAGTCAGCTAAGGCAAGAGCACTTCAGGAGGCAGGAGACATCATGGAGAGACTAAATGATGTCATTCCAAAGCTGGATGCAGGTGTCACTCCGAAGGAACTTCTTGAGGAGGAGTATTTGAAGGTCCCGGTTGATATTATAGAGCAGAAAGCTGCCGTGAAGGAGCCTGAAGAAGAGCAGAAACCGGATATGCAGGAGCTTTATGCAGAGGAGACTGTGGATGAAGTACAGGAGCCGCAGGAAGCACCGGAAGAGGCTATAGACGAAGTGCAGGAGTCACAGGAAGCACCGGAAGAAGCTATAGACGAAGTACAGGAGTCACAGGAAGCACCGGAAGAAGCTATAGAAGAAGTGCAGGAGTCACGGGAAGTACCGGAAGAGGCTGCAGATGAAGCAAAGGAACCGGTTGGAGAGCCGGAGGATATAATTATGGCAGAGGAGTCTGAGAAAGACGAGATACTCATGCAGCCGACTACCATGATGCCTGAAATAACAGATGATATGTTAAATGTCGATGATGATACATCAGATGATGAGACTTCACAGGAGAAAGAAAACGTTTCTGAGAAGAGAGATTTTGATCATGTGACATCATTTATCGAGCAGGAAATAGCCAAGATGACAGCAAAGAATCCGGGACTGGAGAAGAAGCTGGATATGGCTAAGACAAGAAAAATGCCGGATATTTCATTGCCGGAGGATTTAGACAGCGAAGAAGATGACTCGAAATTGAAAGAAACAAAACATATAAAAGAGCTTACAAGCGAACAGAAAGCTATATTTTCATATTTCATACCGGTAAAGGGTATGGAGGATCAGATCTGCAAGGCATATAATGCAGTGCTTGATCATTTCAACAGGAAAGAAAATGCATCCACAGGCAACCTCATTATACAGGGAGAGCAGGGTTGCGGAAAGACAATGCTTGCTACAAGCTTTATAAAGGTATTACAAAAAGATGGTGAACAGCTTACAGGAAAGATGGGCAAGATTGATGCTGCCGCACTCAATAAAAAGGATGTGCAGCAGGTAGTCAGAAAGATAACAGGAGGCTGTCTCATCATAGAAAGAGCCGGTGATATCGACCGCAGCATAGCTGCCCAGCTATCATTTTTGATGGAGCATGATATTACAGGAACACTCTATATACTTGAGGATACATCAAAGGGTATAAAGAAGGCTCTCTCAATGGATGAGGGCTTTGCATCCAAGTTCACGGAAAAGATATCGGTTCCTATTTTTACAAATGATGAACTCGTATTGTTTGCCAAATCGTACTCTGCAGAGCTTGGGTACAAGATAGATGAGATGGCTATTCTGGCATTGCATAACAGAATCAGCAATATTGAGAGGATAGACCAGGCTACCACTCTGACAGAGGTCAAGGATATAATTGACGAGGCCATAGACAGGGAGGCTCACAGCGGACTTAAGAAGGCTATAAGTATTCTGACAGCCAGGCGATATACAGATGATGACCGAATTGTACTCAAAGAGGATCATTTCAGGGAAAAATAAATACTTATGGGGGGTATATATATGTGTAATTTTACAGCAATGGATTGTTACCTGTTTGGTCAGGCAACACACTATGATATCTACAAGAAGATGGGTGCTCACTTAGCTGAGCGTAAAGGAAAAAAAGGAGTGTGCTTTGACGTCTGGGCGCCACATGCGAGGGAAGTATACGTGTTTGGTGAGTTTAACGACTGGAATGAGACCAGTCATGAGATGAAGCGTGTAGAGCCGGAAACCATGGGAGTGTATGAGCTTTTTGTACCGGGAGCGCAAAAGGGTCAGATGTATAAGTTTATTATAGTCACTGAACAGGGTGATAAGCTGTACAAGGCGGATCCATACGCAAACTACGCAGAGCTTCGTCCGGGAACAGCGTCAATCATCACAGATATCGAGCACTTCACATGGACTGACAAAGAGTGGATGGATAAGAGAGCAGCAAAGTCAGATGCTGATGTATATTCTTCACCTATGGCTATATATGAGTGTCATCCGGGCTCATGGATGAGACATCCGGGCAGGGATGATGAGGGCTTTTATACATACAGGGAGCTTGCAAAATCACTCATATCCTATGTGAAAACTATGGGATATACACATATTGAGCTTATGGGTATTTCAGAGTATCCGTTTGATGGCTCATGGGGATATCAGGTGACAGGCTACTATGCACCTACATCGAGGTATGGAGAGCCTGAGGATTTTGCATACTTTGTTGATCAGTGCCATAAAAATAATATCGGAGTAATCCTCGACTGGGTACCTGCACATTTCCCAAAGGATGCGCATGGACTTGCCAATTTCGATGGAACAGCCACATATGAGTATGCAGACCCAAGAAAGGGAGAGCATCCCGACTGGGGCACAAAGATATTTGACTACGGTAAGAATGAAGTAAAGAACTTCCTTATCGGAAGTGCACTTATGTGGATAGAAAATTACCACGTAGACGGACTCCGTGTGGATGCAGTTGCGTCAATGCTTTATCTTGACTATGGAAAGAACGACGGACAGTGGGTGCCAAACAAGTTTGGAGGAAATAAGAACCTCGAGGCAGTAGAGTTTTTCAAGCATATCAATACACTCATACTTGGAAGAAATCACGGAACTGTAATGATAGCCGAAGAGTCTACCGCATGGCCAAAGGTAACAGGCAAGGTAGAGGAAGACGGACTGAACTTCAGCTACAAATGGAACATGGGATGGATGCATGACTTCCTTGATTATATGAAGCTGGATCCATATTTCCGTAAAAATAACCACAACAAGATGACATTTGCGATGAGCTATAATGAGAGTGAGAAATATATTCTGGTACTGTCACATGATGAGGTGGTACATCTGAAGTGTTCTATGCTCAACAAAATGCCGGGCTTAGAAGGGGATAAATTCAAGAACCTCATGGCAGGATATGCATTTATGATGGGACACTGTGGAAAGAAGCTTCTTTTCATGGGACAGGAGTTTGCACAGAAGCAGGAGTGGAGTGAGGAAAGAGAACTCGACTGGTATCTGCTTGAGAATCCGGAGCATAAAAAGATCCAGAACTGGGTAAAGGAGCTGCTTCACCTCTATAGGAGAAACCGCTGTCTGTATGAGCTGGATTCAAGCTGGGAAGGCTTTGAATGGATAAATGCAAACGATGCAGACAGAAGCATCTTCAGCTTTATCAGAAAGAGTAAGGATGGCAAGAATAATATGCTCTTTGTCATCAATTTCACACCGGTAGAGAGACCTGATTACAGAGTCGGAGTGCCAAAGCACAAGACATATCAGCTCGTTTTAGATAGTGAGGATCCTAAGTTTACCGGCAAAACGGTACAAGCGCCTGTAAAGAAGGCTGCAAAGGGCAGAGGCAAGGCAGCAAAACAGTCATATAAGAAGCTGGACTATAAGGCAGTCAAATCAGAGTGTGACGGCAGACCATTTTCATTTGCTTATCCACTTGCGCCTTACGGAGTTGCTGTATTTAAATACTAATATACCGGTAAACAGCAGGGTAAAGGACCGCGCCAATTTAAGGCGCGGTCTTTATTTTTGCGTATTATATGTCGATATAAAATAAAAAGATAACTATTCAGAACCACTGAGAACAAAAAAACTGATGCGTCATGCTTGCATGTAAGCAGCAGATTTTCTTGTTCTCAAGGTGGCTCTGAACAGTTGGATAAAAAATACGAGGTATGAATATCCATAAATAAAGGCTGCAGAGATGGTATATATGCAGGTCACGGAGCAGGAAATATGCAGATAGAGAATTTGATTAATAAAAGCACAGATACGAAAAATACGGACACAAAAACCATAAATGACATGACAGCGGGTATGCGTGTGTCAGACTACATAAAGACAGACAGCAGTGACAATATGTCAAAAAAGGCGGCTGTTGTCGGTTCGTCAAATTCTGTTGATATGTCGGATACGATATATGCAAGACCGCAGGCTAAAAACGAAGCCGGGAACAACGATGGCGCAGATATGGCAGAAAATCTGCTAAATGACATGAATCAGACCTCAGAAAACAGGCGAAATGATATGATTGTCACTGCAAGCACCACAACGAGTGATGATTACAAAGCTGCAAAGGATGACGGATATGATGTCATTGTCACTGAGACCGACAAGATAAAAGCAGTGCTGGCAAAGGCTGGTGTAGATATATCCATATATGGAGATGATCTGAGCATGGAGCAGCTCACAGACATCACGGGAAGCCAGACTGAAGCGGCCATGCTTGTCAATCAGATGAAAGCATATGATATTCCTGCTACAGATGACAATATAAAGGCAGGTACAGATGCCATAGACCGGGCAAAGAGCCTTACAAATATATCCAATGAGACAAAGGCATATCTGGTCAGAAATAACATGAATCCGACGGTTTCCAATGTATACAAGGCTACGTACAGCAGCAGTCAGGTACAAGATTACAGGCAGAAAACCAAAATGACGGAGATATCAGATGAGCTGTTTGATGAGCTTAAGCCACAGCTTAAACAGATATTAGAGGAAGCTCATATAGACAGTAGTGATGAGAATCTGAATCAGTGCAGATGGCTGATAGATGAAGATATAGCCGTTACACCTGACAATGTGCTGCTTGCGAATCAGGTAGACTGCATCAACGCAGCAGAAGAAAATGTGAGCAGTGATTTTTATGCAAGGGCAGTGACAGAAGCACTGGCAATGGGAAAAAAGGCTACAGATGCCACTATGTCACAAGATGGTCTGACATTTGACATGGCAAAGAAAGCCTGTGATGTATTAGGTGAGGCGACCGCAGATGACATTGTCACATTAGAGTCAGATAACATACCTGTCACGATAGAGAATCTGTCAAAGCTTATAGCTGCAAGGGGTAAGGATAGTGCAGCATCGCAAGCCTCAGCAAATAAAGCTGCGGATAATTCGATTACAGACAGCCGGGAAGCAAGGCTTGTGACAGCTCAAAGAAAGCTTGAGGAAGCGAGACTTTCCATGACAGCAGAAGCCAACCTTTCACTCATAAAAAAAGGAGTTTCAATAGACACAGAGCCTATTGAACGTGTAGTGGAGCTGCTTAAGCAGCAGGAAAATAAATACTACGGAGCGCTGTTTGGTGATAGCAGTGTAGAGGCATCTGATGATAGGGTACGTATGTACAATAATGTCTGTGATATTTTCAATCAGATGAAGCAGCAGCCGGCGTATGTACTGACCCTGGAATCCGCTGATGACACTGTGTATGAGCTGTATACAGCAGGCAAAGCAATGAAGCAGTCATTAGAAGCAGCAGCCTCAGGATATGAGACTCTTATGACATCACCGCGGGCAGATATGGGAGACAGTATATCAAAAGCATTTCAGAATGTGGATGATATACTTAAAGAGCTTCAGATAGATACATCTGAAAGCAATCGCAGGGCTGTGCGGATACTTGCGTACAATAGTACCGACATCACAGAGGACAATATAAAGCAGATAAAGTCTGTAGATGAGCAGGTGCAGAGAGCATTCAGCGATATGACACCGGCGGTGACGATTGAGATGATAAAAAGAGGCATATCACCGCTTGATATGAGCATGAGTGACATAAGTGACACTGCCAGACGGATAAAATCAGAAAATCCTGACGAAAAGGATGAGAAATTCAGCGAGTTTCTCTGGAAGCTTGAAAAGAAAAATGAAATCTCAGAGAAGGAAAGAGACTCATATATAGGCATATACAGGCTTATTTCACAGGTGGAGCAGTCAGATGGTGCTGTGATAGGCTCACTTGTTAATCAGGGAGCAGATATTACAATGAAAAATCTGCTTACAGCGGTCCGGGTACGAGGAAAGAGTGCCATGGACTATAAGGTGGACGATACCTTTGCCGGAGTGGACAGTGTAAGCAGGGGCATTAAAATTGACTCACAGATAGAAAGCGCATATCATACAAACTGCCTAAGGGATGTGCTTGATACACTTTCACCTGAGAAAATGGAGTTTGTGCAGTATGACAGCTGGCTTGATATGACTCCGGAGCAGTTAAGGCAGGCTGTATATGAGGCCAACGAGGATAACGCACTGTCAGAGCAATATGCCACAGAACAGCTAAGACAGTTCAATCAGGCAGTTTCGGTGCCTGAGAACGTATATGCTTTTCTAGAGAAATATGATGTAAAAACAACCGCGGTAAACCTCATGGCTGCGTCACGGCTAATGAAAAATCCGTCAGAGACAGTAAGAAATCTCTGGGAGCGTGGAGACAGTGCTACGGCAAGGGCTCTTTTGGATGAGACTCTCAGACGGTTTTCTGAGTCGGTCAAAAATCCAAAGGAGCTTGCGCAGGCGCAGGAAACGCTGGCTGATACAGCTGAGCATGTTATGGATTCGATGATTATAGAGGATAGGCACACAGGTTCAATAGACCTCAGACAGATGAAGCTATTATGCAGTCAGCTAAGGATAGCTTCAAATATGTCGAGACAGGAAAACTATATTGTACCAATAGAGACTGCAGATGGGATCACAGGTATGAAGCTTCGCATAGTAAGAGGCGAGGATAAAAAGGGCATGGTTGACATATTCCTTGAGGATAAAAAATGCGGCAGGGTAGCTGCATATTTTGAGGCAAAGGAAAACTCAGTATCTGCTATGATAGTCACAGACGATGAGCAGACTAAAAAGCTGTTTGAAGACAATATCACTATGTTTGAGGCAGGAATAAGTGATGGTGAACAGCGTGTGCGCATAGATGTGGCACTGGAGCATGATATATCTGCAAAAGAGTCTAAGATGTCAGATATGAAATCGAATACTGAGTCAGATAATGAGACAAAAAAGCAGCTTGATGGCGGTGAAAGTGTCCAGACAACCAGACTATATCACATCGCAGAGCAGTTTATTGTAAATGTCCAGAGGGTGATTGCGCAAGATAGTCTGTAACACCGATATATATTGCATGTGCCAGGTCATCCTGATAGTTTTTGTCAGTAAGAAGAAGTGTCTCAGCAGGATTACTCAAGAATCCACATTCTACGATTACGGTCGGGGATGTGGATTTTTTTAGTATAAAGTATTCTTTATTGGGCTTAATGCTTCGTGGCTTTGCGACACAAAGAGAAGTGTTTAAAGCTCCAAGAACAGAGGATGCGAGCTCTTTTCCTGCATCAGAGGCTTCATAATAGAATACCTGTGGACCGCTGCTTGAATTGTCCTCAAAGCTGTTTTGATGGATACTGATGCTGACTGCCACATTGCTTTTAGACATCAGGGCAGTTCTCTTTGTCAGATCATCTGTCTTTGGATGCTTGGAATTATCCGGGGCGAGGTCGCAGTCGGTGGTTCTGGTCATGACAACAGTAAAGCCTCTGTTTTCAAACAGCTGTTTAAGAGCCATTGCAATACTCAGGTTGACATCCTTTTCCATGACGCCGGAGGTGGAAATCTTACCGGGATCACTTCCACCATGTGCTGGTTGTAGTTTACGCAAATTGTGATATGTATTCCCCAGTATATATGGGGAGTTAGAAATGTATTGAGATTAGATAGCCTTT
>ULYK01010874.1_pt1 | contig 22900 bp, 19 predicted proteins | sample 1962061 | NCBI WGS metagenome assembly ULYK01 (sample SAMEA4835860, study PRJEB28245) | human gut metagenome | biome: gut microbiome; material: fecal sample | place: Denmark | collected 2008
TCCCTGCAAAAGTTGCGGGGACGTGACATCACCCGGATGCTGTTGCTCCGAAGCGTTCCGATACGGTGGTGCAGCAATATCGGAGATAGTCTGACGCACGCCTCGGGCGTTAGATGAAATTTTAGAGGATAAGGTTCAAGTGGGTGGCTTCGGTCTTGCTTGTTCCCGACAATCGAAGGCGAAGATAAACATGTAGAAAGCAGATTGGTTCCTCGTTTGGACGAGAGTTCGAATCTCTCCAGCTCCACAAAGGTTGTTGATGTTCTCAGCAGCCTTTTTTTGTCTAACTTTACGCTGATAAATTGCATATGAAAAAGTGGTTGTATCTCTTAGGTATTACTATTGTCAGTATGGGATTTTCTTCCTGTACGGTTCATCATCATACGCATAAACATCCGAAGCCGCCTAAGCATCATCATAAAGGTCCGAAACCGCCCAAACCACCCAAGCATCATTATCATTGGTAAGAAAGCGTATGAAGAATAGTGGTTTTACTTGGCGAAAAAGGTTGCGGAGTTTCAAGTATGCTTTCCATGGCATTTGGTTGTTGGTACGATACGAACATAATGCTTGGATTCATTGCTTTGCTGCCGTCTGTGTATTATTGGCCGGTTTTCTGCTGAATCTTTCAGCAGAAGAATGGATTGTCATAGCCTTTGCCATCGGTCTGGTATTGGCGGCTGAGGCAATTAATTCGTCGATTGAGGCTTTGGCGGATTTAGTCTCGCCGGAATATAACGAAGCTATAAAACGGACGAAAGATCTGGCTGCCGGAGCTGTTCTGATATTGGCAATAACGGCGGCTATTGTGGGATTTATTGTGTTTATACCTAAATTATTTATATTCTTTGAATAAGTCATGTCAAGATATGTGTTGTCAGCCTTTCTGGCTTTATGTATGTGTTTCTCTGCGATAGGGCAGGAGTTGCAAGTGACAGGTAGCCGCAAGGCTGTACGAACTTCGGGCGATGTATTGGTTTTTGTCACACCTGTGGCTAGCTTGGCTACTGTATTGGCTTTGCAGGACTGGGAAGGATTAAAGCAAGGTGCTTTGTCGGGTGTCACAACTGTCGGCTTGACGTATGCATTGAAGTATATAGTCAAGAAAGAACGACCGGATAGAAGTGATACGCACTCTTTCCCATCGATGCATACATCGGTTTCTTTTGCCGGTGCGGCTTTCATTCAACGTCGTTATGGCTGGAAATGGGGTATTCCGGCTTACGTTGTTTCTACCTACGTCGGCTGGAGTCGTGTTTACGGAAAGAAACATGATTGGTGGGATGTAGCGGCTGGAGCAGTCATTGGTGCAGGCAGTTCATACATCTTTACACGTCCGTTTGCCAAGGAACATAACTTGACAATTAGTCCAGTTGCCGGCAACGGAGCTTGTGGCATATACATGTCAATGAACTTTTAAGATCCTGTCTAAAGATCTTTCAGCAGGATTTTATCGTTACTACGGATCATATCTTCTCTGATTTTGAGTAAAGTTCTCCATTCTTTATGGAAGAGTTTTTCTGTATCAATCTTGAAGTTCTCGGATCCGTGCCGATCTATTTTGTCGAAGAGAAAACCTACACTGATCTTGTTGATATCGATAGCCGGCTGATAATGAATAATCCGGTTGTCGTTGCCGATGACAACTTCCGAAATAATTCCTAGTTCCGTTAGACTATAAAGAATTTGTGTAGTAATTCGGATGGGAATTTTATACATGACCGACAGTTTGTCGGCTGTATAGGGATGTCCGCCTTCGGCAAAGCGCTTAATGATAAGTGTTGCTATCAGTAAGGTAAGAAAATCTTTGTAACGCCGGCTGATGTGCGTACTGTCTCGTTCGAAACTGAACTTTTTTACATTCTGGGAAGCATACGACAATTCAGCACCAAACAGACAAATCAGCCAGGATAATTGTAACCACAAGAGTAAGAGTGGCAAAGCAGCGAAACTACCATAAATAGCGTTATATTTACTTACCCAAATCTGTCCGCTGATATATACCAATTGGAAAAACTGGAAAGCACATCCGGAAATAATTCCGGCGATCAATCCGTTCAGAAACTTTACTTTTGTATTGGGTAAGGCAATGTATAATCCTGTAAATGCCAGTGAAGTAAATACATAGGGCGTGATGGTCAGAATTAATTCAACAATGGGCGTAAGAAACAGATAGTGCTGCAAGAACGAATTCTGGAGCGTCGATAAGAAAATGGAGATGCCGCTTGAAGAAATCAACAAGATTGGCATGATGACGAATAGAGCCAGGTAATCAGTTACCTTACGTAGCCAAGGACGGGATTTGTTGATTTGCCAGATGTCATTGAATGTATCTTCGATAGACGATATCAGACTGATGACTGTATAAAACAGAAGGATTAAACCGATACCGATGATAACTCCACCTTGTGCCTGGGCTAAATAGCTATCAACAAATTCAAATGCTTTATCTAATTCTACTTGATGTCCGGGAAAATAATCCAGTAACGTTGTCCGGACAGTATTCTGAAATCCAAAGCCTTTGGCAATACCTAAAAGAACGGCCAGTAGCGGAACAATTGCCAGTAATGTATTATACGTTAAAGCCGAAGCTCTTGTTTGTAAGTTCTCGCTTTGAAACCCACGAATAGCCAGAATGATCGTTTTGATTGCATTGATGTAAATGACTTTTAGTCCACTTACTTCATTTTCTGTAATTCGCCAGATATCGTAAGTAACGAAATGAATTGCCCAGTTCAGGAATTCCTTTATTTTTTGGATACGTGATTTTACTTCTGTCATGATACTGAAAAACACTTGATCGATACCAATAAAGATAAGGATTTATTCATTAGGATGGATATTTTTAGTAGAAAATAAAAATGCAGTTTGCCGATAAGCCGGGTTCTGTCCTTTATACCGAAATATAAAGTGTCTGCCATTTATCTAATCCTGTTGTCACCAACAGGCTCAAGCGGTCTACCCCTCGGCATCGGACGAGCCATCCTACGTGCGCCGATATACATGACCTTACAACCTATAAGGCGTACGGCATCTTTTGTTGCCAAAAGATCCGGTGAGCTTTTACCTCACCTTTTCACCCTTACCACGCCGAAGCATGGCGGTTATTTTCTGTTACGCTACTCAAACCTCGCGGCCTGCTTCCCGTTAAGAAGTATAGTGCTCTGTGTTGCCCGGACTTTCCTCACATCTGTTTAATGCAGATGAGCGACAGACTGGCAAACTGCATGGCTGCAAAGATACATTAGTTTTGGGAATAAATGAGAGGTTTGGGCATAAAAACTCTTTTCCCAACAAACTTCTGACAGAATAAAGTACATTTTCTGCCATTTTAGGTTCGTTTTTGTGCTAATACAGAAAGAATGTCAGAAAGAAGACTGTTAAAAAGGTACTTTGCATCACAAAGTACTGTTAACCCCGGTTAAGCCTGAGATATTGCTCGTTAAAAGTGATAAAAAATGGGGTGGAAAAGAAATACTTGTACATTTTTTGCTCTTTCTTTGTCGTAACGAAAGTGTTAAAATTGAATGTTGAACCTAATTAGATAAAAGGATTATGAATACAATTTGGAAAGGAGTCTTAGGAGTTGCCTTAGTTGCAGCAGTAGGTTCGGGTGCCGCTATTGGTACAAGTACTTATATGATGAAACATCAGCAATATGCTGTATCAGGAGATAGTATATCCAATGTGTTTAGCCAACCGGTACGGATGGTTAATTATGCTTCCGTTGCTGCCGAGAATACAGATTTTACGGTGGCTGCAGAAAGTGCAGTACATGGAGTAGTACATATTATGGCAACGCAGAATGCCAGTGAATCTTCATCTCGTGGTCAGTATATTGATCCATTTGAATATTTCTTCGGTTTTGGTGGCGGTGGTAGTTTCCAGCGTCCGAAAGCACAGCCTCGTGTGGGATCAGGTTCTGGTGTGATTATCTCAACAGATGGATATATTATAACCAATAATCATGTGATTGACGGAGCAGATGAGTTGGAAGTTACGTTGAATGATAACCGTAAGTTTGAAGCTAAACTGATAGGAACAGATCCGGCTACCGATATTGCTTTGATCAAGATTGAAGCAAAAGATCTGCCCACTATTCCTTTCGGGGATTCGGAAAAGCTAAAAGTAGGAGAATGGGTTTTAGCTGTAGGTAATCCATTTAATTTGACATCAACGGTAACAGCCGGTATTGTCAGTGCCAAAGGTCGTGGTATTTCTTTAGGCTCGGGCGACAAGAGTAAGATTGAGTCTTTTATCCAGACTGATGCAGCTGTCAATCCGGGAAATAGTGGTGGTGCTTTGGTGAACACCAAAGGTGAACTGGTTGGAATCAATACTGCCATCTATTCGGAAACAGGAAGTTATGCCGGATACTCATTTGCTGTACCTATCAGTATTGCCGGAAAAGTAGCCAGTGATTTGAAGCAATACGGTACTGTTCAGCGGGCTGTTCTGGGTGTACAGATTATAGGCGTTGGAGATATTATGGATCAATTAAGCATGCCGAATGTTCCTGATGAAAACAAGAACAAGTTGAAGAGTATGAAAGAAAATATCAAAGTTTCGGAAGGTGCCTATGTGGCTGAGTTTGCCGATCGTAGTGTGGCTAAAGAAGCTGGTATTGAAGTGGGTGATGTGATCATTTCGGTAAATGGTGTGAAAGTAAAATCCGGAAATGCTTTGCAGGAACAGATTGGTAAATATCGTCCGGGAGATAAAGTTACGGTGAAAGTTAATCGTAAAGGTACGGAAAAGAGTTTCGAAGTTCAATTGAAGAATGCGCAAGGAAGTACGAAAGTGATTACACCTGATGATGGAACAGAAATGTTAGGTGGTGCATTCAAGGCTTTGACGGATAAGGAAAAACGTGAGTATGGCGTTAGTTATGGTATTGAAGTGACCGGATTGACAAACGGTAAGTTGAAAGATGCCGGTATCAAGAAAGGCTTCATTATCATGATTGTTAATAATCAGCGTGTGAAGACTCCGGAAGATCTGGAAAAGATCGTGGATGATATTTTACATGGTCGTACAGAAGATCAAGGTTTGTTCATCAAAGGATTCTATCCGAATGGAAGAACCAAATATTATGCAATCGATTTGGCTGAATAAGCATATATTGTATAGAGTACTTTTTCAAAGTGTATGATATCTTCAGAATGAGAAGATATATATTAAAATGTTAAAGGTATATAATAGGCTGAACATGATAGGTGTTCAGCCTGTTCTTTTGGTAGATTTTATTTATCTTTGTACCCTGTATTTTTCAATTAGATTCGTTGGATGAGACAATTAAAAATTACAAAGTCCATTACCAATCGCGAGAGTGCTTCTTTGGATAAGTATCTTCAGGAAATAGGTCGTGAAGATCTTATTACAGTAGAAGAGGAAGTTGAGTTGGCACAGGCTATTAAAAGAGGTGACCGTAGGGCATTAGAAAAGTTGACAAGAGCAAATTTGCGTTTCGTTGTTTCTGTAGCTAAGCAATATCAGAATCAAGGTTTGAGTTTGCCTGATTTGATTAATGAGGGAAACTTAGGATTGATTAAAGCTGCTGAAAAGTTTGATGAAACACGAGGCTTCAAATTTATTTCGTATGCTGTATGGTGGATTCGTCAATCTATTTTGCAAGCGTTGGCAGAGCAGTCTCGTATTGTTCGTCTTCCGTTAAACCAGGTTGGCTCACTGAACAAAATCAGTAAAGCTTTCTCTAAGTTTGAGCAGGAAAATGAACGTCGTCCTTCTCCTGAAGAACTTGCAGAAGAATTGGATATTCCTGTAGATAAGATTTCTGATACATTGAAAGTGTCAGGACGTCATATATCAGTGGATGCTCCGTTCGTTGAAGGCGAAGACAACAGTCTTTTGGATGTGCTTGTGAACGATGATGCTCCTATCGCTGACCGATCGTTAATGAACGAGTCTTTATCGAAGGAAATTGATAGAGCTCTTGCTACATTGACCGAAAGAGAAAGTGAGATTATCAAAATGTTTTTCGGTATTGGGTGTCAGGAGATGACATTAGAAGAGATTGGCGATAAATTCGGTCTTACACGTGAACGAGTACGCCAAATCAAGGAAAAGGCTATTAGAAGATTGAGACAAGGAACGCGTAGCAAGCTCTTAAAGTCGTATTTGGGCTAATCATTGGAAACAGAGACTGGATACGCAAAGATTTAGAGGCTTCTTATCAGGATTGATAGGAAGCTTTTCTTTTTTTTGTACATTTGCAAGTAAAACAGACAATCAGTATACAAAATACCATTAAAAGCAAAATAAGATTATGACGACAAGACGTAATTTTCTAAAAACAGGTTCTCTTTCTTTGGCTGGATTAATGATGGGCGATAAATTGTTCGCTCAAACAGAAGAATGTACAGTCGCTTCTGTCGAACAATCGGGTTCTTTTACAGAGCAGGCAGCCAAGGTTTGGAATGATTTCACAACGAAACGTCCGGCAGAGAATGCTCGTAAGTTTACTTCGGAAGCCGTTGAGGCTAAATTGGCAGAAGTGAAAGCTCATATCAAAGATCCTAAACTAGCATGGATGTTTGAGAATTGTTTCCCTAATACATTGGATACAACCTGTGAATTTAAGATGAAGAACGGAAAGCCTGATACCTTTATCTTGACGGGTGATATCCATGCGATGTGGTTGCGTGACTCATCGGCACAAGTATATCCTTATGTCGTATTAGCGAAAGAGGATAAGAAATTGCAGGAGATGTTGCAGGGAGTTATCCATCGCCAGGCTAATTGTATTTTGATCGATCCTTATGCTAATGGTTTTAATGAAGGTCCGACTGGCAGTGAATGGGAATCTGATCATACAGAGATGAAAAAAGAATTGCACGAACGTAAATGGGAAATCGATTCTTTATGTTATCCGATTCGTTTGGCTTATCATTATTGGAAAGAAACAGGTGATACTTCTGTGTTCGACAATGAATGGATGAATGCCATGGAGTTGGTATACAAGACCTTTATTGAGCAACAGCGTAAGGAAAACAATGGCCCGTATCAGTTTGGTCGTACAACTGCCAAGCAAAGTGATACGTTGCTGAATGGTTTTGGTAGTCCTATAAAACCGGTTGGTCTGATTGTCTCTTCTTTCCGGCCTTCGGATGATGCGACGATATTTGGTTTCTTGATACCTTCCAACTTGTTTGCCATTACTTCTTTGCGTCAGTTGGCTGAAATAGTCCGCGTAGTGAAGAATAATACGGAATTTGCAACCCGCTGCGAAGCTTTGGCTTCAGAAGTAGAAGCAGCCGTTAAGAAATATGGTATTATTGAGCATCCGGAGTTTGGGCAGATTTATGCCTTTGAAGTAGATGGTTTTGGCGGTCGTAATTTGATGGATGATGCCAATGTTCCCAGTTTGTTGGCTTTACCCTTCTTAGGTTGTGTGGATGTCAATGATCCGATTTACCAAAATACGCGCCGTTTCGTATGGAGTCAGTCAAATCCTTATTTCTTTAAAGGTTCTGCGGCTGAAGGAATTGGAGGACCGCACGTGGGCGTTGATTACATTTGGCCGATGAGCTTGATTATGCTTGCGAATACGTCAAATGATGAAAAGGAAATTCGTTATTGTATTGAGACGATTCGGGATACGGAAGCTGGAACCGGCTTTATCCATGAGTCTTTCCATAAGAATAATCCCAAAGATTATACCCGTCCTTGGTTTGCCTGGGCCAATACGCTGTTTGGCGAATTAATTATCAAACTGCAATCAGAAGGTCGCCTGAAAGATCTTCTTTAATGGGGTTATAATTAATGGGTATTTCTTTTTCTCCTTTTTGCAGGAAATGATGTAATAAGAGATTGTTTACTGTCCGGGTGAAAGGACGTAAAAAGGATAGACATTCGTATATCAATAAGGATCACAATAAAATAAACGAGAATCGAAAACAACTTCCGTGAGGATTGTCGACGATTCTCGTTTATTTCATTTGGAGAGGCTGGGTATTTATCGGAAAATACACCGGCTTTTATGCGTTTGTTTATGATCTATTTAATCTTGTTCCGTCAATCGGATCCCATCTTTTTCAAGGACAATGAGATGCTGTTTATATAAAGCACCAACAGCTTGTTTGAAAGCCTTCTTGCTGCATCTGAATAATGAATAGATCACATCCGGATCGCTCTTGTCGTGGACAGGCAGAAATCCTCCTTTTACTTGCAAGGCATCCAATATCACTTTCGCTATTCCATCAACTTTCTGATAGCCAAGAGGAGTCAGACTAATATCTAATTTGTCGTCGTCGCGGACTTCTTTTACATATCCTTTCAGATGTTCTCCTTTCTCTAACCGCTGAAAAACCTGATTGTGATATATCATGCCCCAGTGCAGGTTGTTGACAATCACTTTATAACCGATTTCCCCATCTTCAACAACCAAGAGATCTACTTCCTGATTATACTTGTATTGAGGTGGTATGTTATTGAGAAACTTTTCAACTTTTTCAGAAGCCATGATTCTTCCTGTTATCGGATCAAGACGCACATACACAAGATACCATTTACCTTCTCTCATGGTCATTTTCTGTTCTTTGTAAGGAACAAGTAAATCTTTCATAAGTCCCCAATCCAGAAAAGCCCCCGTAGTATTGACCGATTTAACCCTCAGGAAAGCAAATTCTCCGACAACAGCTTTCGGATGTAAGGTTGTTGCAATCAGTCGTCCTTCATTATCATGATAGATAAAGACCTCTACTTCATCGTCTACTTTAGCATTATTAGGTACATAACGGGTTGGAAGCAAGATCTCTTTCCCATCACCTCCATCCAAATAGGCACCGAAACTAAGTATTTTTACGATTTTCAGCTTATTGTAATTACCAATAGTAAACATACTCAAATTTAATTTTAGACAAACATACAGAATTATTCCTGAATGTGAAAAAAACTGTGATTAAATGTATCCCTATGCAGCAATATTCTGCCAAATGCATCGTTAAAAGAGTATAGATTTAATAGATTACTTATTAAATCCGGGTGAATTATTGTACCTTTGCAGTTACATTAATAATTATCATAGATTGTATGAAGCTAAAGTATTTTTTGTTTATCCTTTTTAGTGGGTTAATGGTTGCATGTAAAACACCAAAAGATGTCATCTATTTTCAGGGAATTGATGATTTGTCTGAAGATAAATTGGCTCAATTGAGTACGCAGGCTTATTCTACGAAAATAACGTATGATGATTTGTTGTCAATAACAGTCTCAGCTTGGGATCCTTCGGCCGTTACTCCATTCAATCCTCCTGTATATGCTTTTGCTTCACAAGGGGAAGAACCCATTGTCGCTTCTGAGGCTATGTATAATTATTTGGTTGACAAAGAGGGAAATATTAAATTCCCTGTGATAGGGACAGTACATGTTGCAGGTTTAACAAAGACGGAAATTAGTGCAAAACTTGAATCGTTGATTTCAAAATATGTAGATAATCCATTGGTAAATGTGCAGCTGCTGAATTTTAAAATTACATTAATGGGTGATTTTAATCGTCCAGGTACATATTCGGTTAAGAATGATCGAGTTTCTATTTTAGATGCAATCGGAATGGCCGGTGATCTTCAGATGACGGCTAAGCGTACAAACATTATGGTAATACGTGAAAATAACGGGAAAAAAGAAATCCATCGGATGGATATAACAAACCCTAATATATTTGAATCTCCTTGTTTTTATTTACAGCAAAACGATGTGGTTTATGTTGAGCCTATAGAGCGAAAATTGAAGACCCGAAATAGTTCTTCCCAGAATCTTTCGTTAGCATCTTCTATTATTAGTACTTTATCTGTTGTAGCAAGTATGATTTTTAGTGTGATAACATTAAGCCGGAGTAATTAATTTCAACAATCAATATAATGGAAAAAGATAATGAGGTGATAAGCCTGAAAAAGATAATTATATATTATTTGGATCATTGGAAATTATTTGTAGGAGCTGGAACAATTTCCGTGGTTTTGGCTGTGCTGTATTTAGTTCTATATCCAAAGACTTATGAGATAATGTCTGTCGTTAAAATTCAAGATGAGAAAGATTTAACAAGTGGCGGTGGCATCAGTATGGGTGATGCAGCTGGTTTGATGCGTTCTTTTGGTCTTGGAGGAGGAGGTGCAGGATCAATCAATATAGATGATGAAATTTCGACGTTAAAATCTAATTCATTATTGTCAAAAACAGTTGTTTCGTTAGGATTAGATGTTGCTTACGAGAAACCGTTTTCTTTCAGGACTTTATATGATGATTCGCCTGTCATCGTTAAACCTGATAGTACTTTTAGAGCAAATCTTGATCGGACATTTAAGTTTCAACTGAAAATTGACCAAGCTGGAGTTGCTGTTGATGTTGATGATTCTGGAGAAAAGCTTACTTTTAGTGGTCTTCCTGTTGTTTGGCAAACAGAAAATGGGGTTTTAACTATTTGTTATAGAGATAGCATTCATAAAGACTTACCCGTTAAATTGAATGTTTCAATAATGCCTATAAGTTGGGTAGCTGAAGATTTAAGCGAATCATTAAGCATTGAAGAATATTCGAAAACTTCTAATACGATTGAATTATTATATGAAGATCATAATAAATTACGTGGAAAAGATCTGTTAAATACGTTATTGACACAATACAACAAGCAGGCTAGTTTAGTAAAGCAGAAAGATGGTAATAAGTCTCAAAAGTTTCTCGATCAAAGAATTGACGGTGTTGTTGTTCAGTTAAAGGACATAGAGCGCTTGATAGAAGTGTATAAACTGAAGAATAAGATGACAAATGTTGAATATGATGTGATGTTCTATACAGAAGCGATCAAGACTTATCGGGAAAAGCTTATTGAACTGGAAGCTCAAAAATACATGGTGAATTTGGTGGAAGAATATGTGAAAGATCCCCAAAATAAGTATAAACTGGTTCCTGCAGCTATTTCTTCTGGCGCTGGAGAATCGGATAAGAGCAGTCCTGTGGCTCTATATAATCAGGCGTTAGTTTTGCGAGAGAAGACCTTAATGTCTTCAAAAGGAGAAAACCCTATAGCGGAAGTTGAAGAAAAACAGATAGAAAAATTACGGGAAAGCGTTATTGTTTCTGTTGAAAATGCAAGTAAGAGTTTGGATGTCGTTATGTCTGATTTGAAATCTCAGGAAAAAGCCATCTTTGATAAGATGGGAAATGTTCCTACTTATGAACGTGAGTATTTAGACATGAAGCGTCAGCAGGAGATTTTACAAGGAGTTTATTTGGTCTTGTTACAAAAAAGAGAAGAAATAGCCTTATCTGCAGAAGGAGGACGTGACAAAGGTTTTATAACAGATGCTGCGTTTGTTAAGCATAAACCTGTCGCACCTCGTAAATTGTTTGCTGCGATTTTTGTAGTGTTCTTTACATTTGGAATTCCAATGGGATATTTATTTATCATAAATAGACTGAAAGAGTTATTGGATGAATTAAAAAGGCAAAAATCATGCAAGTAGTTATATTAGCCGCTGGAATGGGGAAAAGATTAGGGAATTTAACTCGTAATAATACAAAATGTATGATTCGGGTTAATGGTATCACTTTGATTGATCGGGCCTTGTCTCAATTCTCTAAATTGAAGCTTAATAGAATAATTATAGTAATAGGTTATAAAGGCGAGGAATTAAAGGAGTATGTAGGAGATAATTACAACGGAATTCCTATACACTATATTTATAACCCAATTTATGATAAGACGAATAATATTTATTCACTTTCATTGGCGAAAAAAGAATTGCAGGAAGATGATACATTATTAATTGAGTCTGATTTGATTTTTGAGGACGCCGTTTTAGATAAAATCTTATCAGATCCGTATCCTAACATTGCATTGGTCGATAAATATGAGAGTTGGATGGATGGAACAGTTGTTACATTAGGTAGCGATAATATAATTTTGAACTTTATAACAAAGAAGGCTTTTAATTTTGATCATAAAGATTCATATTATAAAACTGTTAATATATATAAATTTAGTAAGGAGTTCTCAAAAACTCACTATGTACCTTTTTTGGATGCTTATATTAATGCTTTAGGTTGTAATGAATACTATGAGCAAGTATTACGTGTTATAGCATTATTGGATAAACCTGATTTGAAAGCTCTTCCATTATCTGGTGAAAAGTGGTATGAAATAGATGATATTCAGGATTTAGATAATGCTGAGTCTATCTTTGCAGATGAAGATAAAAAGCTTAAAGTCTTCCAGAAAAGGTACGGAGGTTATTGGCGTTTTCCATCTCTTTTGGATTTTTGTTATTTGGTAAATCCTTATTTCCCTTCAGAAAAAATGAAAAAGGAGATGAAGGCTAATTTTGATATACTATTAACAGAATATCCTTCAGGAATGCAGGTAAATGCATTGTTGATGGCTAAGTATTTTGGCCTGACTCCCGATTATGTGTGTGTGGGTAACGGCGCCGCTGAACTGATCAAAAGTTTGATGTCTTTATTAAATGGAAATTTAGGCGTAATTTATCCAACTTTTGAAGAGTATCCAAATAGGTGTGATAAATATAAAATAGTGCCCTATTTCCCCAACAATGCGGATTTTTCTTACAGTGTTGATGATTTAATTAACTTTTATGAGGATAAGGAGCTGAATGCATTATTGGTTATAAATCCAGATAATCCTTCAGGAAATTATATTCCTCATGCAGATATTTTAAAGCTATGCAAATGGGCTCAAATGAAAAATTTACGATTGATTTTGGATGAATCTTTTGTGGATTTTTCTGATTTTTCATATCAGGATACGCTTTTGTTGGATTCGATTTTGGAAAAGTTCCCTCTATTGGTTGTGGTGAAAAGCATCTCTAAATCTTATGGAGTACCCGGGTTGCGTTTAGGCGTGTTGGCTTCATCCGACAAGGGTTTAATTCAGCAAATACGAAAGGATGTATCAATATGGAATATTAATTCTTTTGCAGAATTCTATATGCAAATATTCAATAAGTATGAGGCTGATTATAAGTTAGGTTGTGAAAATTTCGTGAAAGAAAGAAAGCGCTTTTTCAAATCATTGAGTAAGATTTCCTATCTTCGGGTGATTCCTTCGCAGGCTAATTATTTTTTGTGTGAAATAACGGGACGATATACTTCTACAGAGTTGACAAGTTTATTATTAAGCAAATATAATATCTTGATAAAAGATTGTGGAACGAAAAAAGCTTTTTCAAAGGGTGAATATATTCGTATAGCGATACGTTCAACGGAAGATAATGATTATTTGGTCCATGCATTAAATTCATTGTAATATGAAGGTTATTGATTTTTTTCAAATAAAGAATAGTAATATTTCTCCAACTGATTGCTTAAAGTGGGTTGATTGTGCTTTAAGAGAGAAATATGATTGTGTATTGCCTGGGAAAATTAGTATAGCAACTTCGCCAGACGTTTTTTTTAATACGATGCCTGTATATTTATTCCCTGACAAGCGTTTTGGTGTTAAAATAGTATCTCGTTTCCCTGAAAGAAAGCCTTCGTTACAGAGTGATATATTGCTGTATGATTCTCAGAGTGGTGAACTATTGGCTTTTATGGATGGTTCATGGATTACAGCAATGAGGACAGGTGCTGTTGCTGCTTTAAGCATAAGTTATTTGCAAAAGAAAAATGCTAAGAATTATGCTTTTATTGGTTTAGGAAATACGGCTCGGGCTACATTGTTATGCTTGCTTGAATTTGTAAAAGGACCATTACAGGTTTCTTTGCTGGCTTATAAAGATCAGGCTGATTCATTTATTGATAGATTTAAAGACTATCCGAATATATCATTTACAGTTTATTCTGATGTGCAACAAATGATCGCAGATTCGGATGTGATTATTTCAAGTGTAACCGTTGCTCATGAGTTGTTCGCTCCTGACGAATGTTTTAAACCTGGAGTCTTGGTTGTTCCTATTCATACGAGAGGCTTTCAGAACTGTGATTTATTCTTTGACAAAGTATTTGCCGATGATGTGAAACACGTATGTGGCTTTAAGTATTTTAATCAGTTTAAAAAGTTTGATGAATTTGCACATGTGCTTTTAGGCGAGAATCCGGGGCGAGAATCAGAACAAGAACGAATTTTAGTATATAATATTGGGATTGCGCTGCATGATATCTACTTCGCATCAAAAATTTATGATAAACTTTCTGCTGATGGGCAAACATTAGACTTGAATATGACAACAGATAAATTCTGGGTATAATTAATGTTATTAGAGAAAGGTAAAAAATATAAAGTTATTCTTTCCAATACGGCTTATTTATCCGTCTTGGAAATATTAAAAATGGTAATGCCATTTGTGGCATTACCCTATATAATACGAACTGTTGGTACAGGAAACTATGGAATTGTTGTCTTTGCACAGACGGTGATTTCTTATTTTATTGTTCTTGTAAATTTTGGATTGGATGTTTCTGCTGTAAAAGATGTTTCAGTTGCAAGGAATGATCGCCCCAAATTAAACGAAGTCGTTTCGTCAGTCTTACTGATCAAAACGATTCTATTTCTAATTTCGTTTGTAATATTGGGTGGGATGGTTTTATGTATTGATAAATTTCGAGCTCATAGTCTTCTTTTTTTCTTGTCATTCCTTTCTTGTTTATCAGAAATATTATTTCCAGTCTGGTTCTATCAAGGAATAGAAAAAATGAAATATATTACGCTGATACGTTTTATATCCATATTTATATATACTGTTTCCGTTTTCTTATTTATAAGACAGGCCGAGGATTATATATTAATACCTCTTTTGCAATCTGTGGGTTGGATAATTTCAGGTGCTGTTTCATTCCTTATGTTATTGAAGGCTGAAAATATTTCTTTATTTATGCCTTCTTGGAATTTAATCAAAAAGTATTTTGTTGATAGTATCCCTTTCTTTTTCTCTCGAGTTTCTGTTGTAATTAATAATGGAATGGCTAAAATTATTTGTGGCGTTTTCTTTTCAATGCATGAAGTCGCTGCTTTTGATTTGGCACAGAAGATCGCAACAACAGCTTTAGTTCCATTGCAAATGCTAAATCAGGCAGTTTTTCCTCATATAGCAAAAACAAAAGATCTGAATTTTGTGAATAAGTGCTTTCGAATGATGATGTTAGCGACATTGGGAATTATTGTTTGTGTATATATTTTAGCTCCATTAGGCGTTAGAATTCTTTCAGGTGGCGAATTAATGGATTCTGTTTCTATATTACGAATACTTTGTCTTTTCATTTTCAGTGGTGGAATAACATTATATACAGGCTCTCCGGTATTGGTGTCTTTTGGATATTCAAAGCCGTTTAATCGGAGTGTTCTTCTGTCTACTGTTATTCTAATGTTGATATATGGAATTTTATATCTAACGAATAATTTCTCAATCGGACGTTTTGCTTTAGCATTAGGTTTGGCAGAATTTACAATTGCGGTTTATCGTTTGTATTATTGCACTCGTTATAAATTAATTCAGTTTCATGGAGGATTTAAGCTATTTTAATCCCGAGGGATCAACATTGCGGAAACACCAAATGAAGATGGTTGAGATTTTGTGTGTAATAGACAAAATTTGTAAGAAACACAAAATAAACTATTGGCTTAGCTCTGGTACTTTATTGGGAGCTGTTCGTCATCACGGATTTATACCGTGGGATGATGATTTAGATATTGAAATGTTGGCTGAAGACTATAAAAGATTTTTATCGGTTATTCAGTCTGAACTTCCAAATGATTTGGTCCTTCAATCCTATGTGACTGATCCAAATTATGTAGCTCCTTATGTTAAAATCAGAGATACAAAGTCTTGTTTGTATGAGACTTCTAATAAGGATTGTAATTATATGTATCGGGGAATCTATATTGATGTTTTCTATATAGAACCATCTACTCGGTTTTTAATAAGAGTGGCTATGAAATTACATGGCTATTTATATAAACTATCATATAGGCCATGTAGAAAAGGATCATTCCTTTTTTATAGTAAGCGTTTGATTTTAGCTCTTTTACAGAATTGCGTATATCCATTATTTAGGGGAGTGTCAAAGTTTTTACATTGTAAAAAATTATACCAGTGTTTTGGTGCTGGTTTTTTAGGTGAACGGAATAAAAAGAATTTATTTCCACTGTCAGCAGTCAGTTTTGAGGGGAAAACTTTTCCTGCTCCTCATGATCCGGATGCCTATTTGACGAGGTTATATGGTAATTATATGCAATTGCCTGATTTGTCGAGAATCGAAGTGCATTTAGATAAGATAGAATTTTGTAAATGAAGTATATACAATGAAACAAAAAATATTATTAGTATTTGGAACGCGGCCAGAAGCGATAAAAATGTGCCCATTGGCAATTACATTTCAAGCTGCCTCAGATTCATTTGAGACAATTGTATGTGTAACAGGACAGCATCGTGAGATGTTGGATCAGGTATTAGCTGTATTTGGCATCAAACCTGATTATGACTTGAATATTATGTCAAAAGGACAAGACTTATATGATGTTACATCTCGAGTTATATTAGGAATGAGAGACGTATTAGTTCAAGTTAAACCTGATGTTGTATTGGTACATGGTGATACGACAACTTCTATGGCTGCGGCATTAGCTTCATTTTATCAGCAAATACCTGTAGCCCATATTGAAGCAGGTTTGCGCACACATAACATATATAGTCCGTGGCCGGAAGAAATAAACAGGCAGATTACGGGAAGAATTGCGACTTATAATTTTGCTCCTACTTTATTAAGTAAGAAGAATCTGTTGCTTGAGAATGTTAATGAATCTTCTATTTATGTGGTGGGGAATACAGTTATTGATGCTTTGCATTTGGTTTTAAAGCGAATTAAATCAGACAATAAGATAGAACAGGATATATTGGCTGATTTATCAAGGATGAATATTCCTCTTTCTTTAGTTAATACTTGGAAAGGAGGAAAGCGAATGGTTCTGATTACTGGTCATAGAAGAGAAAATTTTGGAGAAGGCTTCATGCATATCTGCTTTGCAATAAGGGACTTGGCAAAGAAGTTCTCTGATGTAGATTTTGTTTATCCCATGCACTTGAATCCTAATGTTAGAAAACCGATACATGAAGTTTTTGGATCAGATTATAGAAATAATTATTCAAACCTGTATTTTATCGAGCCTCTTGATTATTTGCCATTTGTATATATGATGGATCATTCTTTTATAGTGTTAACAGATAGTGGCGGAATTCAAGAAGAAGCTCCCGGATTAGGTAAGCCGGTTCTGGTAATGCGCGATACAACAGAAAGACCAGAAGCACTGGATGCTGGTACTGTGAAATTAGTTGGAACGGATTATGATAAGATTATGAAGGAAGTTTCATTATTATTGACTGATGAAGCGGCCTATGCTAATATGTCAAAAGCAACCAACCCATACGGCGATGGATTTAGTTGTGGAAGAATAGTAGATATAATGCGTAAAAAATAGTTGTATGAAAAAGAAAGTATTGATAATCCACCGAGGTTATCCATTAGGAACTAATGCCGGCGATAAAGTACGAACTTTAAATATGGCAAAGTCTCTGCAACGGATAGGTTTTCAAGTGTTCTTACTTGGCTTTTATACGAAGGGGTTTTCTTTGAAAAAAAAGGAAATAGAACAGTTGCCCAGTGGAATAAAGCCTTTATTCTTTTTTACGCTGCCAAACCGTTTTCATTTACACCATGTTGCCGCATTATATAGAGCTATTTTGACTTGGTTAATTTGTAAGTATTATTCAATTGACTTGGTGCAGGGTGAATTAGCTTCGGCAGCAAATTGTGTAAGATTTCTGCCTAAACTTCCTTTGATAACTGATTTCCATTCAGATATTGTTCCAGAATTGGAAATGGATGGTTATTTGCCATATCAAATTGAGAACGCCCGGTGTGAAAATATATATGCTATAAAGCGATCAGCAAAAACAATAACCGTTTCTGCCAATTTAAGAAAAAATCTATCTGTATATGGAACTACAGATGCTCCAAATTACGTTTTGCCATGTAACTTTGTAGCAGAACCATATCTTAATCTTACGATGGAAAGGCGTAAGGCAATGAGGATTGAATATGGTTTAGACGATCGTATACTTTTATGTTATTCTGGAGGATTACATGTTTGGCAGTGCATATCAGAAACTATTAATTTGGTAATAGAGCTTAGGAAACATAACCCTGCTTATTTTTTGTGTATTTTCACAAATGATAGTATAGAACCCTATAAAGATAAATTAAGTTTGTTGGAAAACTCCTATATGGTAAAGAGCTTGAAACATGATGAAGTTCCTACTCATTTACTGATGACTGATGTTGGATTTGTTTTGAGGGCGAATAGTCTGGTTAATATAAATTCATCTCCAACTAAAACTTCCGAATATATGGCAGCTGGAATGATGGTTGTTGCGACTCAGTATGCAGGAGATGTTCTGCAATTAATTCAAGATAGTGGTTGTGGCTATACCTTAAAAGGTCCTGTCGCTTCACCGGATGAAATTAAGTTGTTAGATCTCAAAATTACCGAATTTATGTCTAATCGGTGTGTTGAATTTGAAAAGAGTAGAAAGTTTATTTTTGAACATCGCGTTTGGGAAGTAAATGAGTCCTTACTTAACCAGCTATATCAGGATTTATAACAGAAAGGCATGTCCGGGTTACTCAGACATGCCTCTTCTTTTATCTATTAATTTTAAATCTGTTTTTTCTGAAAAAATATAGCATGCTTTTTAAATGTAAGAATGTTTTTCTGTTTATTTTTTGCGATGACCTTTGATGCGCATGAATCATTTTGCTTGATGGTAGGTAAATAACTTTCTTCCCTAAATTCCAGCATCGATGACAAATGTCCATGTCTTCTACATATAGGAAAAAGCCTTCATCAAAGCCTTTTAATTGTTTATAAAATGAGTTTCTTAAAAGGAGTGCAGCTCCCATGCACCAATCAACTTCACTTGGATCTGTTTGTGAAAGCTCCGTCATCAAATATTGCTTTACGTGTTGGTTTGTGCTGTCATCTTTCCCTTTTGTAAAAATCCTCGCCATTAAAATACGAGGTGAAATGAATGTCCTTGCTGAATGTTGTACCGATAAATCTGTATTTAACAGTTGAGGTGCAACAATACCAACTTCTTGGTGGTCTTGCAGGTATTGATAGAGCGTATCTATGCTATCTTTTAAAAGGATAATATCCGGATTGAGTATTAATATATATTTTCCTTTTGCATAGGAAGCTGCTTTATTGTTATTGGCTGCAAATCCTGCTATTTTATCATTTTTGTAGTAGCGGATTTGTGGGTAATGAGCTCTTATAAATTCTTCAGTATTGTCTGTTGAACAATTATCAACAAGAATGAGTTCAAAATTAACTTTAGGAGGATTATCAATATATAAAGAGGATAACATCTTCTTTAAAAGAGGAAGATGGTTCATTGTTACAGTTATAATTGAAATAATAGGATCCATTACTTGCAAGATAAATAAAGTTGATAATAATCTTTTGCCATTCTTTGTGCCGAAAAATGATTAATAATAATTTCCCGGGCAGCGACTTTTAACTCTTCTATGCCATCTTTTTGATTTAAAAGGGAGTTACAGATTTTATATAAAGCACCTGTATCATCGCAGTCGAATAAATAATTTTCAAAACAGCTGTTTTGAACAATTTCTTTATGAGGATCTATTGATGATAGTATGGGTATAACCTGATTGCTCATTGCTTCCATGACAGATAGAGGCAAGCCTTCTGAATATGAAGCTGATATGTATAAATCTGCAATTTGAAGATATGGAATTAAATTTTTCTTAAATCCTAAAAAAAGAATATTGGAGTTCGCTGATTCTTCCAATTCTTTTTTAGTTGATCCTTCTCCAATGATTAATAAAGGATAGCTGTTACCTAATTTGTTATAAACTTCAATTATTGTTTTAATATTTTTCCTGGGATGTAATCCCGATATGACTATAGATACCGTCTTGCCGCTTATTCCAAGATCTTTTTTCAGAAGATCAGACGTTGTTTTATTTCGTTGGAGTGAGGGTATTTCTATTCCATTTTGAATAGCGGATATATGTATATTGTATTTTTCTAAAGATTTAGATACGCTTTTTGAACAAGCGACAATATTATCTGCTTCTCTAATAATGTTTGTATGTTTATTCGTTCTCCATAAAGAGAATAAAGGTCCTAAAGGGTGTTTTGCATCATCCTTAGGATCCAAATGGACGGTCATGACTTCCTTTGTCTTAGGTATCAATTTTTTTATTTGGTGATGTATTAAGTTGGCTCTGAAACCGTGCGAATGGAGTATATTGAATTGTTCCTTATTTACGAGTTGTGCTAAAGCTTTTTGTGCGCAGAACATACCTTTTATACGAGACATGTTCAATGAGTGTACAGGTATATTTTCTTGCTTAAAAGCATCGATCATGCTATTTTCAGGCTCTTTTGAAAGTGTAATAGCGTGTATTTCTACGGGATAATTGTGCTTTAGTTCTTTTATTAACGTAAAGGCTATTTTTACTAACCCGTAACCTTCTAATGTAGAAAACAAAAAAGCTATTTTCATTTTTGTACGATTTTATCTGTTACTTGCTTTTGTTCTGCAATGACTACTCCTAAGAGCATCATTAAAAAAAATCCTCGATGACTTGTAAATGTGGCATCAGCTATACTTTCTATCAGGAAAAAGCCTATGACAAGCAGCGTGATTACAAGATACTTTTCTTGTAGATTTTGCTTATAGAGAGAATATGATTTTTTTACTAAGTACCAAAAGAAATAAAAAAATAGAAATATGCCAATTATTCCAAATTGGGTTAAACAAGGATAATAGGTATCAGCTATGTAGCTATAGTCAATTTTGTTGATACCCCAAATCCCGTCAAGTCCGTATTTATAATATAGATCAGAATAATAAACGCCGGAAGCAAATGATGCAAAACTTGCGAATCCTGGCCCGAACGGGAAATAATCAACAAGAACATCCAATGAAGTTTTGTAAAGCATCATTCGGGCTACAAGGCCGGATTGGATATCTTCTTCTGTACCGCCTATCGCAAAATACAAATCTAATTTATTCCATCCAACTAAGACCAACAATCCGATCGTAACAATACCAAATAGAATTGTTTTGATATTGATTTTGAAATCTTTTAACTTGGGCGCTATTAATATGAGAATAGTGGATAGTAAGAAGAAACCATAAAATTTAGAACGTGTGGAAAAAAGACCAGCTGCTAACATAATGATGAATAAAAGTTTATCTTTGGTAGTGTCTTTCCCACAAAATAAAACGATCAGAGATAACGCTATGACACATGCTGCATAGTATGAGTTATGAAACATGACGGTGTTGATGATAAATTTATCATGTAGCGTCATGAATCCCAGTCCTAAAAGCATTAGCCAAAAGGCCATGCAGATAATTCGCAAAATGCTTTTTTGCCTATCAGAAAAGCTGGGATATAAAAGATAAGTAGCGAAAAAAGCTAAGTAAGGTTTGAATTCGATGATAAAGTCTTTTATGATGGCTTGTTTTACATTACTGTTAATGAGGATTGAATAAATAAAGTAGAATAAAAAAATACCAATTGTTACTATAAAGGGTTTATTAAAACTCCAATCTTTTGTATGAAAAACCCCAAAGAGCATGAATATAAATAGTAAAAAAGCGCATATTTCGTCAATTCCATCAAATCCGATAGTTCCGTAAAGGAGAAGACCTAAAATAAGTGTGAAAACAAATAATTCGAAATAATGCTTATTTATAAATTGTTGTAGCATATCTAGTCGCTTTTGATTTATAATATAACGTGATGTGTAATTATATGTTGTCCTGATACGGAAACAAAGATAATGCTATTTTTTGAAATAACTCCTTTTATGTTTAGCTGTAAGGCAAAACAATGATTTCAGGATAACTGGAATTATTTTCTGGTTGGTATGCTCCGAAAAAGGTTATATATATTTTTTTATTTTGTGTGTCGATATAATATATATTAAAACTATTGCTGGAAATTGTATCTTCTTGTCTTTTAACCCGATTATATACAACGCCTGCTTCACTTGGAGCTTGGTTTGAACATAGAATCATTTGCTGATGAGGCAATGAGGTTGGGACGCTTAATCCTAACACATTGAAATAAGCGAAACAATGAGCATGACCTCCTAAATAACATATAAATTGTCCGCTGGAATCTGTGAAATCAAAATTAACTGAAATACTATCATTGGTTGACAATTGGTTTTTATAGGTGGATTTAATTTTTGTGCGATTACGGAATGCTTCAACAATATCCGGAATCATATTCCAGTCATGAACAAAGTCTCCATCGCATAAATAAGTAGTAGCGTTGTCTGAATATGGTTGAAATGGATAGTGATTTAAGATGATAATATTATGCTGATTTGACATTCCTTTTTTTAAGGCGATATTTCCTAACCAATCGATTTGTTCTTGAGTATACGAAGCATAATATACCGTGTTGTATTTTTGCTCCGTTTGATCGAGCATATCTAAAGATATGATTCGAATATATCCTCCTTGTGGATTGGGAATATCAGTGTAATAATAATTCTGATTAACTCTTTGACTTCTTAATCCAAAACAAGATACAGAAGATAAGTTCTGGTAAATTTCAGATGCTGTTATATACGTTGCGAAAGAAGAATTTATAATATTTGAATCGTGATTTCCCGTACAAATGAACGATGGTATGTTGTTGTTGCTGTAGAAGTATTGGGTAAATGACTGCAAGTACTTAAGGGCAATTTCCTTTTCTTTGTGGTTGGATATAAAATCGCCAGTAGCTACCATTGCATGGATGTTGAGATCTTTTTGGTTCGCGAATTTTACGGATTGTATTAAATTTTTTAGTAGATGACAAAAAATAAATTTTGTCGTTTATTATA
>ULYK01069199.1_pt1 | contig 21235 bp, 18 predicted proteins | sample 1962061 | NCBI WGS metagenome assembly ULYK01 (sample SAMEA4835860, study PRJEB28245) | human gut metagenome | biome: gut microbiome; material: fecal sample | place: Denmark | collected 2008
GGTATACATCGATTCTCCGGGAGCCGGGAGGGAATCCGTTGAAGTCCGTCCCCTGAAAGGGGCGGGGGACCATTGCGCTTGTGCAATGGTGGTGGGGTTCTCCTATTCGTCACATCCGTCGCGGGAGACACAGCCCTGCGGGCGGCATCGCAATGGGCCATCCAACTGCGCCGACATCTCTCTGCACTCTTCACTTTCGGACATGAATGAATAACTATACTGTGATGAAGGCTTTACCGAGAACTTGTTGACACATACCTGCAGCCCCCTTTTCCCTTGACAGAATCCCTGCCAGTTCGATAGACTATAAAAAATACCATTTTAAAGGAAACGAGGTTTTTCCTATGTCCATTCACGAATTGGAAGAAGCCAACCGGTGTCTCCAGTGCAAAAAGCCCCGGTGCCGGGAAGGCTGTCCCATCCATACCAATATTCCGGAAATGATCCGGCTGTTCAAGGAAAACGACCTGATGACGGCCGCCCAGATGCTGTTTGACAACAACCCTCTTTCCGTAGTCTGCAGCCTGGTGTGCAACCATGCGGCCCAGTGCGAAGGTCACTGCATCCGGGGCATCAAGGGAGCTCCTGTGCACATTTCCGCCATTGAAAACTACATCTCCGATTCCTGCTTCGACCGGCTGAAGATCGACCAGGCTCCCTCCAACGGGAAAAAAGTGGCTATTATCGGCGCCGGCCCTGCCGGGATCACCATTGCCATCATCCTGGCCAAACGGGGCTACCAGATCACCGTTTTCGATTCCCGGGACAAGATCGGAGGCATCATGCGGTACGGGATCCCGGAATTCCGGCTGCCCCGGTACATCCTGGACCGGTTCGAAGACCGGATGAAGAAAATGGGCATCAAGTTCCGGTTCAACTTCACCATCGGAGGCAACATCACCCTGAAGGACCTGTTCGCCGACGGGTACAAATCCGTGTTCATCGGCACCGGTGCCTGGCGGCCCAAACGGATGCTGATCCCCGGGGAAACCTTCGGGAACGTCCACTATGCCATCAGCTACCTGAACAACCCGGATGCAGTGGATCTGGGCCAGAGCGTGGCCATTTTCGGGTCCGGGAACTCCGCCATGGACGTGGCCCGTACCGCCGTCCGTCACGGCTGCAAAAGCGTCACCGTCTATGTGCGCCGGGACCATGTGTCCGCCTCCCAGGATGAATATGAATATTCCCTGCTGGACGGAGTGAAGTACGAATTCAACAAAACCGCCGTGGCCATCAAGGACGAAGGCCCCATGGTGGCGGATACCAAAGTGGAAGACGGCCATGTGATCGTGCTGGAAGACACCGCCCGTCTGGTGCCGGTGGACAGCGTGGTGATCGCCGTATCCCAGGTGCCCAAGCGCCGGCTGGTGGAACACAACGAAGGCCTGGAGCTCAACGACCGGGGGAACCTGAAGACCAGCGAAGACGGGGAAACCACCCTGCCCGGGGTCTTTGCCTCCGGGGATGTGGTCACCGGAGCCAAGACCGTGGTCCATGCGGTGGAGTATTCCAAGAAGATCGCCGACGAAATGGATCTTTACATGAAAAATTTGGATAAAAAGGGTTGACAAAATCCGCTGCTTCACGCTATAATGATTAAGCTGTAACGCAATGATTCACTAGCTCAGTTGGTAGAGCACCTGACTTTTAATCAGGGTGTCCCGGGTTCGAGTCCCGGGTGGATCACCATTTGAAAGCCAAAGGCCTGTCCCGTTGGGACAGGTCTTTTTTTGTGTGCGGCGGGCGGACCGGGCGGCACAGCTGCGCCGGTCCAGGGTAAAATGTGGCCAGAGCCGCCTGCAGCTTGCCGGCCTGTTTAAGCGTGTACGCCGGATCCGTAGGGGCGGCAGGCCCGGCCGCCCGCAGGCACTACGGACTTTTTCTGCATGGAACCAAGCCGTAAGACACAAAAACGCCATAAATAAATTTGATAAAACTGTGAATTTGAACATATAAAAATCAATTATTATGAACAAATAATGTCTTTATGCAATCTATTGTATACAATGGATTGAACTATTTCATGTTGAATCCGAGAAAACTGTATGTTATACTGAATCCATAGAATTCACGGAAATATGAAAATAAACAATAATTTCATCAAATATAAATTCTGCTGATGGCGGATTACCTTTTTATGATTTACCCCCTTTTCTTTCTGAATTCAGCCCTTCACAGGGTTTGAAGAGCCTTTATTCCATCAATCTAAGGAGGGATTATTGTGAAAAAGTGGTTTGCAGTATTGATGGCAGGGATGCTGGCCGTAACAGCCGCAGGCTGCGGCGGCTCCGGGGACAAGAAATCTGCTGACGGAAAACTGGACCGGAGCAAACAGTTCATCACCGTGCTCACCGGTCCTACCAGCGGTATCTATTTCCCCATCGGAGGCGCTTTCTCCAAAGTCGTCGGGGAAATGGGCTACAAGACTTCTGCTACGGCTACCGGGGCTACGGTGGAAAACATCAACGGGATCCTTACCGGCAAGGGTGAAATGGCCATTGCCATGTCCGACTCGGTAATCCAGTGCCAGGACGCTTTCGGGGCCTTTGAAGGCAAGAAAAAGGAGCCGGACCTGCGGGTAATGATGGGTCTGTGGCCCAACGTGGTCCAGATCGTTACTACGGAAGATTCCGGCATCAAGACCTTCCAGGACATCAAAGGCAAGAGAGTGGGGGTCGGGGCTCCCAACTCCGGGGTGGAACTGAATGCCCGGATGATCTTTGAAGCCAATGGCATGAGCTACAAGGATGCCAAGGTGGACTACCTGTCTTACGGGGAAGCCATCGACCAGATCAAGAACGGCCAGTGCGACGTGGCCTTCGTGACTTCCGGCCTGGGGAACGCCACCATCAAGGAACTGGGCACCATGAAGAAGATCCGGTTCATTCCCATCGACGGGGAAGCCATCAAGAACCTGACCGCCAAGTATCCTTTCTACATGCCCTTCAAGATTCCCAAGGAATCCTATGACACGGACGCGGATACGCCTACCGCTGCCGTTATGAACGTGATGCTGGTGGACAAGAAGCTGCCTGATGATGTGGTGTATGACCTGCTTACCGGGATCTATTCCCAGAAGGGGCTGGAAACCATCGGAGCTTCCCATGCTACGGCCAAACGGGAAATCACCCTGGATACCGGTCTGAGAGGCATCAAAGGGACCTCTCTGAAGCTGCATCCCGGGGCGGAAAAATTCTGGAAAGAAAAAGGGAAGCTCTAAGGCTGTCCCGTGAAGGGTAAAACAAGGATCCTGGCCTGTCTGGCCCTGCCCTTTGCCATCGGACTGCTGTTCTGGTGGCACTGGGCCGGCCGGACAGTCCTGCGGATCAGGGATTATCAGACAGGGAAAATTTATGTGGAATATCCCGCCGGGCCGGGGGACAGGCTGTTTTTCGGATGGATCCATTCTCTGGAGCACATCCACTGGCATGAATATTTCCATGTGGCGCCGGACAACACCCTGGTGCTGGATACCATTTCCTTCCCGGCTTTCGGGGCGGGGATTCCGGAAAACAGGGGGAAGAAGACCTGGATCGATGAAAAAGGGAACATTTACATGGACCAGATCGACCAGGTGTTTCCCCGGATCGACTGGCTGAACTCCCATTACGCCACCCGGGAGATCCGGATCAACGACCAGCTGCTCACCAGCGGCCGGCTGTTGCCGGAACATACCCGGCTGACCCTGATCATAGAGAAAAGGGGGTATTTTGATGGACGACTTGAAGAAACGCTCTGCAGCTCCGGGCTCCGACGCTTTCTCCCAGGCTCCCGTCAATAAAGACGGGATCATCACCGGGGAAATGACGGAAGAAATGGCAGCCAAGACCAATGCCATCATTGAAAAGGTGGACAAGGAAAGCGCCACCCGGAAATTCACCGGCAAAATCAAAAGTTTCTTTTACATTTTTGCCATCCTGGTTTCTCTCTACCATCTGTATACGGCTATTTTCGGACCTCCGGTGACACTGGTCCACCGGTCTCTCCATGTGGCCATGATGTGTTCCATGTGCTTTTTGATGTATCCCATGAGGAAAAAATCCAGCCGGACTACCCCCAGCTGGTTCGACTGGTTCCTGGCGGCCATTTCCTTCGTGATTCCCTTCTACATCTGGCATGATTACCTGGGTGTGGTGGAACGGGCCGGACGGGCCAGCGATATGGATATGGTCATGGCTACCCTGCTGGTGGTGCTGGTGCTGGAAGCCACCCGGCGCTGCAGCGGCAAAGCCCTGCCCATCCTGAGCATCTGCTTCATCCTTTACGGGATGTATGGCCGGGAGTTTCCCGGGATGTTCATGCACCGGGGCTACGACTGGCTCAGTCTGTCCAACCATTTCTTCGCCAATACGGAAGGGATCTACGGCACTTCCGTCAACGTATCTTCCAGCTATATTTTCCTGTTTATATTGTTTGGCTGCGTCATGACCAAATCCGGCATGGGAAAGTTCTTCAATGACATTTCCCTGTCCATTGCCGGTCACACCAAAGGCGGTCCCGCCAAGGTGTCCGTGGTGGCAGCCGGGCTCCTGGGCTCCATCAACGGCTCTGCGGTGGCCAATGTGGTGACCACCGGGTCCTTCACCATTCCTTTGATGAAGAAGACCGGTTATTCGGCGGAATTTGCCGGCGCGGTGTCGGCGGCAGCTTCCGTAGGAGGCCAGCTGCTTCCGCCCATTATGGGGGCGGCAGCCTTCATCATGGCGGAAATCTTGGGGGTCAAGTATTCGGAAATCATCGTCTGGGCGGCCATTCCGGCGCTTCTGTACTACATGGGGATCCTGATCCAGGTCCAGCTCCGGGCGTCTAAAGACGGACTGGTGGGGGTACCCAAAGAACAGCTGCCCCGTACCCGGGATGTGCTGAAGGCCCAGGGCCATCTGATCATCCCCATTGTGTTCCTGCTGTACATGCTGTTCATGTCCGGTTCCACGGTGGTTTATGCGGCGGTGCTCACCATCGGGGTGACCATCCTGGTGGCCGCTTTGAAAAAAGCCACCCGGATGAAACCCAAAGCCATTGTGGATGCCCTGGCGGAAGGAGCCAAGCAGACGGTCAGTGTGGCCATTGCCTGTGCCTGCGTGGGCATTGTGGTGGGGGTTTCCTCCAAAACCGGGTTCGGGCTCACCATGGCCAACACCATCATCAGTCTGGGGAATACCAGCATCATGTTCACCCTGGTGTTCACCATGATCACCTGCATGATCCTGGGGATGGGACTGCCTTCCATTCCTTCCTACATCATCACTTCCTCCATTGCGGCGCCGGCCCTGTTCAAATTGGGCATCCCCAATGCGGCGGCCCATATGTTCAGCTTCTACTTTGCCATGTTCGCCAACCTGACGCCTCCTGTGGCCCTGGCGGCCTTTGCCGCGGCAGGGGTGTCCGGCGGGGATCCCATGAAGACCGGCTGGACCTCGGTGAAGCTGGCAGTGGCCGGGTTCATCATTCCCTATATTTTCGTCTTGTCGCCTCAGCTGATGCTGATCAATACAACCTTAGGGGAAGGGTTGTTTACGGCGGCAACGGCGGCGCTGGGGGTGTTCCTCCTGGCGGTGGCCTGCGAAGGATATGTGTACGCACCGGTGAATGTGGTCATGCGGTTGGTGTCCCTGGTCGGGGCCCTGCTGCTGATGATCCCGGGAATCCAGACCGATATTATCGGAGCCGTGATCCTCATCGGCGTGATTTTCTTCCAGAAAAAGAAAGCGGCTTCTTTGCAGGCGGCATAAAGAATGGCCTCCACCGGCCGTTGACTTCTGATCGATGATAGAGGGGACTGTTGCATGCGCAACAGCCCCTCTTCTTCATTTGACAAACCTCCAGGGCTATGGAATAATGCAGATATCATAGGAAAAGCGAGGGGATATCATGGCGAAAAAAGAGGAATGGCGTCTGGAACGGGATTCTATGGGTGAAATCAAAGTCCCGGCGGACAAATACTGGGGTGCCCAGTCGGAACGGAGCTTTGAAAACTTCAAGATCGGTACGGAAAAAATGCCCCTGGAAGTGATCCGGGCCTTTGCCTATCTGAAGAAAAGCGCGGCCCAGGCCAATGGGGCTCTGGACAAACTGGACAAGAAACGCTGCCAGACCATCGGGAAGGTCTGCGATGAGATCCTCAAGGGCAAACTGGACGAAAACTTCCCGCTGGCGGTATGGCAGACCGGCAGCGGCACCCAGAGCAACATGAACGTCAACGAAGTGATCGCCCACCGGGGCAATGAACTGGCCGGGGAAGCCCTGCTCCATCCCAACGACCATGTGAACATGTCCCAGAGCTCCAACGACACCTTCCCCACCGCCATGCACATTGCTGCTGTCTGGGAACTGGAAAAACACCTGCTGCCGGCCCTGGATGAGCTGGTGGCTGCTTTCAAAAAGCTGGAAAAGGAAAATAAAGGCATTGTGACCACCGGCCGGACCCATCTCCAGGATGCAGTGCCTGTGGCTTTCTCCCAGGAAATCTCCGGCTGGCGGACCATGCTGGAACGGAACCGGCAGGAAATCAAAGCCGCGGAAAAAGGGCTGCTGGAACTGGCCCTGGGGGGCACGGCCGTAGGTACCGGCCTCAATGCCCCCAAAGGCTTTGACAAAAAGGTGGCGGGCTTTATTGCCAAGAACACCGGGTTCCCCTTTGTGACAGCCCCCAACAAATTCCATGCTCTCACCAGCCTGGACGATATGGTCTTTGCTCACGGGGCCCTGAAGGCTCTGGCCGCCAACCTGATGAAAATGGCCAACGATGTGCGCTGGCTGGCTTCCGGCCCCCGGGACGGACTGGGAGAGATTACCATCCCTGCCAACGAACCGGGTTCCTCCATTATGCCCGGGAAGGTGAACCCCACCCAGTGCGAAGCGGTGACCATGGTGGCGGTGCAGGTCATGGGCAACGATGCGGCCATCGGCTTTGCCGCTTCCCAGGGGAACTTCCAGCTGAACGTGTTCCTGCCGGTGACCATCTACAACTTCCTTCAGTCCGTACGGCTCCTGGGAGATGTAATGGAATCCTTCCGGAAGAACTGTGTGGTGGGCATTAAGGCCAACAAGGAAAAAATGGCCCACAACCTGCACAATTCCCTGATGCTGGTGACGGCCCTGAGCCCCTATATCGGCTACGACAAATGTGCCCAGGTGGCCAAACTGGCCTTCAAGGACAACATTTCCCTGAAAGAAGCCGTCCTGAAACTGGGCTTTATGGAAGAAAAAGAATTCGACAAAGTGTTCCATCCGGAGAAGATGGTATAAAAAAGGAGCTGTTGCACATGCAACAGCTCCTTTTTATTTTATTCCCCCAACATCTCCAGAATCTTCGCTCCGGCGGTGCAGGCGGGGCAGAAGCAGTACTTGCCTCCTTCTGCCTTTACTTTCTGGCCCTGGGCCAGCAGCTGGGCAGCGGTTTCGGCTCCGAAGGCCTTTTTGGCCTCGTCAGAAGCGAAGAAGGGCAGCACCTGGTCAATGGTGTTTACATCTTCCTTCAGGGCAGCCCGGAGCAGGGCCGTCAGGTTGGCCTGGGCGGCGGTGCCCTCAGCGGCCAGCCATTGTTCCGCCAGATCTTTCAGACCGCTGTACACGCTGGGGGCTGCGGCCAGATTCTTTACTTCAGCAACCAGTTCTTCATGATTTGCCATGGGAATCATCCTTCCTGTAATAAGATTAATTACATCATACCCTCTTTTCTCCAAAACTGCAAGCGTCTCTTTTCCATCGATATTGTGATAAAAATGAAAAGTTCGTGAAATATACACTTGTAAAAAAGAAGGCTTTGGGAACACAAGGCGTTTTCCGGGACGGGAGAAAGTTTCCTCTGGTATAGTGAAGACGTGGAAAACTACCACAGATCCTGGAACGAAGAGAAGCGCAGGATTGCCGGCACCTGTAGAGGAAACAAGGCCACTCGCACAGAACCCGGGAAGCAGGCGAACCCCTTCCGGACAGGAAATTACCAGAAGGAGGATTTTTATCATGAAAAAAAACTTAGTGTGTGCTCTGGCTATGGCTATGGGCATCAGCGCCACGGCATTTGCCGCCAACCCGTTCTCTGATCTGCCTGCAGGCCACTGGGCTTATGGAGCTGTAGCAAAACTGGCTGCTGCCGGTGTGGTGGACGGATATCCTGATGGCACCTTCAAAGGTGACAAAACCATGACCCGGTATGAAATGGCACAGATTGTAGCCAAAGCTCTGGCCAAAGGAGCCATCGGTGCCGATGACAAGCTGGTCAGCGAATTCGCTGATGAACTGGACAACCTGGGTGTCCGGGTGGCCAAACTGGAAAAGAACGCCGACAATGTGAAGATCACCGGGAACGTCCGGCTGAGCTATGATCACAGCTCCGGCGGTGCCGTAAACAAATGGCAGGCTGCCAAAGCCGGCCGTGACAACGACGACGCCCGGCTCCGTACCCGTCTGTTCCTCACCGGCGAAGTCAACGACAACTGGCATTACGTATCCATGCTGGAAAACAACCAGCACTTCATCGGCCAGAACGAATTCGGTGACGATGACACGGAATTCCAGAGAGCTTACCTGACCGGGAACATCGGGGTGGTAAACCTGACCGGCGGCCGGTTCCAGGACTTCATCGCTGACGGGAACATCTACGATAGCCGTGTGGATGCCATCAAAGCCGATGTGAAGATTGGCCAGGCCTACATCACCGGGGTCTGGGGCAAAATGGCCAACAAGAGCGAATACAGCTGGAGCGATTCCAACAACGATTCCGTGGCCGACAAATACTGGAGGGCGGAAGTAGGCGGCCGTTGGGGCAACCTGAACATGGCAGCCAACTACGTCCGGGCAGACGATGTAACCGCCATGGGCATGGGCAAAGATGATGACTCCATCTGGACGGTCGGTGCCGACTACACCGCAGGCAAGTTCAACTTCGGGGCCATGTACCTGAACGGGGACAATGATCACCTGGATGACATGGGTAAAGATGACGACGGGGTCGTTGCCTGGCTGCAATACGGCGGCGCCACCGCTTCCAAACCCGGCAGCTGGGGCCTGTTCACCAAATACTATGATCAGGCGGCCACCACTACCATTGCTCATACCATGAACGGCCGGTATGATGTGTTCCCGGAAGAAGGGTTCAAGGGCTGGCACTTCGGCGGCAACGTAACCTTGGCCAAGAACATGGTGGCCCAGGTGGAATACTTCGACCTGAAAGGCAAGGACAGCGACGAACATGCACGGACCCTGTGGTCTCAGATGGTCGTAACCTTCTAATCAGCAACCAACACGAGAGGACTGCATACTGGCGGCAGTCCTCTTGTTTTTTTAGCCGGAAGGGATTTGGTATAATGGAAACAGAAGCTGCGGCAAAGGAGGATGTTCTGATGGGAAGACGGAAAAAGGAAGAAAAACTGCTGGAAGAAAAGGATGAGGCCCTGCACCGGAAGATCCGCCACCGGGCCAAGGAGATGTTCCTGGAACTGGGATATGTGCGGACCACCCTGCCCAAACTGGCGGAATCCCTGGGGATTCCCCAGCGGCAGATCAGTCTCTGGTACCGGACCAAGGAAGAACTGTTGGATGACCTGGCTGCCCAGCTGATGGAACGGACCCGGGATTATATCTGCCACACCTTCCTGCCAGATGAGGCTTTCCCCGAATCCTGGACCCGGGAGGAAATGGCCCTGTACCGGTATGTGATGCTGCTGGGGATGGAAATGGAGGTACTGGACACCAACACCATGCTGTGGAGTTTCTGGAAGACTGCCTACTGTATCCCCCATCTGCTCGAACGAGTGGTGGCCCGCCATTACCGGTATGTGACCAGACTGTTTTCCGTCCGGATGTCCAGTCAGTTCAGCTACGAAAAGATGCTGCTGGTGTGTTCCGGACTGGGAGGCTATGTGATGGCCCACGGGTTCCGGAAGCCCTACCACTGGGACCGGATCCGCCGGACCTTCCTGACCCATTCCCTACGGATCTTCGGGATTTCTTCCGGGACCATCCAGAAAATGCTGGACCGGCTGGAGGAGCAGCGGCCCCTGCTGGAGGAAATCAGCGGGAAAATCCTGGGGAGCTTATAGGCATTCCGGCGGAAATCTTTTATAATAGGGAGAAGAAATACGGATGCCCGAGGGCCCTTTCCGGAAAAAGGGCCGGGCCGTGAAAGGAACGGATGGATATGAAACTTTTCCCAAAACTGACTTCTGCTGTGCTGGCCGGCCTGCTGGCCGCCGGCTTCTCTCTGCCGGTGCTGGCGGCCAACCGGAACTTCAGCGATGACATGAAATTCCAGGAACCGGCGAAAATCACCCAGGACCAGGGGGCTGCTTCCATAGAGCGGAAACTGGATCACAAAAAGACCATTTATTACACTCACCCGGACTTCTACCATATGCATTCCAAAGGGTCCCTGGTGCTGCTGCCGGCTTTCAAGACCATCCAGCAGTCCAGTGAATGGTCCTGCGGACCGGCGGCAGCCCTGATGGTGCTCCGATGGTATGACCGGCAGAAGGACTGGACGGAACAGAAGCTGGCGGATCTGCGCCATCCCCTGAAGGACGTGAATGTCCCTGGTTTCCCGGACGGCTATCCGGGCACCACCCTGGAACAGATGAAGGACATGTTCCAGAAGGTGGGAGGGTTCGACCTGGTGACCACGGAAGACTATGCAAAGGCCGGGAAGACCTTCGGACCGGAAGACATCAAGGCCACCCTGAAGGCCGGAAAGCCCATCCTGGCAGGATGGATCGACTGGGGCGGCCACTGGCAGGTAATCATCGGCTATGATGACATGGGCACCGCCGACACCCAGGACGATGTGCTGATCGTGGCGGATCCCTACGACACCACGGACCATAACCAGGACGGCTACGGCATCTACCCGGCCGCCCGGTTCTTCTCCACCTTCGACATGTACGGCCAGTTCCCGGAAAAAGAGGGAGGGAACCACAATCTGTTCCTGATCGCCTCTCCGGCCCGGGTGAAGCTGTGATTTTTTAGAGGGGCTGCTGCACATGCAACAGCCCCATTCCTCTCCTCTAAAAAGTCAAAAAAACTTTGACTTTTTAGCACTCAACGCTTGACAGTGCTAACAACCTGTGCTATTATAATACCAGAACGAAGGAAAGACCACAGAGAAGGGTTCCCAAGAGAACCTGGAACGTAGGACGGGCCCCTGAGGGGCCGCAGGAATCCAGCCTTTCGGTAGTTCCAAAAGCTGACCTTCAAGGCCAAGATTGAATGGAGGAATGGCTTATGTTACTGCCTAGCGTTTTCAATGACAATGTGTTCGATGATCTCATGAATGACTTTGATGATGTGTTTACGGCCAGAAATCCTCTGTACGGGAAACACTCCAGAAATATGATGAAGACCGATGTGCGGGATGTGGGCGACCACTATGAACTGGACATTGACCTGCCGGGGTTCAAGAAGGATGAAATCCATGCACAGCTGGAAAACGGATATCTGACCATCAGTGCCAGCAAGGGTGTGGACAAGGATGAAAAAGACAAGAAAGGCCAGTATATCCGCCGTGAACGGACCTTTGGCCAGTGCGCCCGGAGCTTCTATGTAGGCGAAGGGGTCACCGAGGCTGATGTGAAGGCCAAGTACGAAAACGGTATCCTGGAACTGAGCATCCCCAAAAAGGAACCCCAGAAGGTGGACAACAAGAAATATATCGCCATCGAAGGATAACGAGGGCGGGAGACTCCGTGGAAAGTCGGAGCTCCATAGAGAAAAAGGACTGCTGCTTGAGCGGCAGTCCTTTTTTTGTGCAACAAATGTATGACTGTATAGTCGGAAACAGACTGTTTAGTCATGGCTCAAGTGCAGGAAGTCACCGGATTTATGGGCAGAAATCGAAAACAACCGTTGGCAGACGTTACTCCACAGGACCTGACCGGCCGGGAACGGGTCCTGAAAAGTGCAGCCAGACTGCTGCTGGATGTAGGCTACCAGCGGATGACTCTCAGCCGGATCAGTGAGGAATCTGGAGTGGGAGGGCTGGAGATCCGCCGCTGGTACAAAACCAAGGACGAAATCCTGGCGGCTCTTTCGGAGCAGCTGAAACGGCTGATCCTGACCCAGGCCCTGGAGATTTTCGGGGTGCCGGAGAAAAGATCGAACTACTCCTGGTGGAACTGGAAACCCAAAAAGAGAAAATGCTGGAAATCGGGCAGCAGCTGTTTGAAGAGCTGTGAGACCGTTGAAGGGGTTGTTGCTTAGGCAACAGCCCCTTTTTCCTTGACATCCTCCCCCAGTCCCCATAAACTATATTCTATACTGTATTGTAGCAAAGGAGCATCGCAGCATGGAAAAACCGATTCCGGAACTGATTACGGTGGAAGCAGCCCGTGATACCCATCGCTGGGTGGCCATGACGGCCCTGCTGCTGGCCATTGGGGTCATCCTCCATACCATCAGCCCCAACGTGGGCGGAGTCACCCCCAACTGGACCATCGCCATGTATTCCATTACCATCTGTCTGACGAAGCCAGGGCCCACCCGGGCTTTGGGCATCGGCTTTGTGGCCGGGCTCACCCTGATCCCTTCGTCCAAATCCGCCTTCCCGCTGGGGAACATTGCCAGTGAACTGTGCGGGGCCCTTACCGCCTGTATCCTGGTGAAGGCCTTCGCCCTGGCCCACCTGGAACAGCTGAAGGTGAAGCCTTTTATTGTAGGGTTCCTGGCCACTTCCGTCAGCGGCAGTGTGTTCACCTACATCTTGAAACTGGTGCTGGGGCTGCCCCTTGCCGTGTGGACTCATGCCATGCTGCCGGTGGTGCTCACCGTAGGGGTCCTGAACGGTGTGGTCACCCAGGTGCTCTACGGCCCGGTACGGAAGATTTTCTTTGCTACGGAGGGGAAACACCATGTGTGAAACAGCCATCCGGATTTCTGATTTTTATTTTGCCTATCTGAACAGTGACCTGGTGCTGAAAGACATCAACCTGGACATCCAGAAAGGCAGCTTCACCGCCATTGCCGGGCCCAGCGGCGCCGGCAAGACCACCCTGTGCAAGGCCATGACCGGCATCGTCCCCCATTATTACGGGGGCCGGTACCACGGCAGGGTGGAAGTGCTGGGAGAAGACCTGAAGGGCCGGAAGATCTCCGAAATCGCCATGCGGGTGGGGATCATGATGGACGACTACGAAAGCCAGATGGTGTCCCTGACTGCCGGGGAAGAAATCGCCTTCGGCCTGCTGAACCACGGGTTCTCCCCGGAAGAGGTGGATGCCCGGGTGAGCCAGGCCCTGGAGGATGTAGGGCTTCCCGGCCGGGAAAACTACCAGCTGGACGAACTGTCCGGAGGCCAGCGGCAGCGGCTGCTCCTGGCATCCGTGCTGGCCTGCCGTCCGGAAGTGCTGATCCTGGATGAACCGGTGTCCGCCCTGGATCCTGACGGGGCCCGGTCCCTGTATGCCCTGCTGTACAAGATTTACCGGCAGCATCAGATGACCGTAGTGGTGGTGGAACATGACCTGAACTACCTGCTGCCCTATATGACGGACCTGGTGCTCATCAGCCAGGGAGAGGCCCGGGTCCAGGGACCCTTTGCCGAAGCCGCCCGGAACGCCTTCGCCCAGGAGGACCTGCGGGAGAACCTGCCGGAACTGTGGCAGGTGAAACTGGGCCTGGAAGAAAAGTACCAGGTGAAGCTGGGAGACTGGAGAACGGAAGAAGAAGCAGAAAAGGAACTGCTCCAGAAATTTCAGGGAGGCGCCAAGGAATGATTGAAGCAAAAGCAGTGAACTTTGCCTACCGGAGAGGCATCCCTGTGCTCCAGGACATCAGCTGCCAAGTGGAAGACGGGGAAGCGGTGGCTCTCCTGGGCCACAACGGCAGCGGCAAGACCACCCTCAGCCGGCTGTTCATGGCCCTGAACCATCCCCGGAGCGGCCAGGTGCTGGTGGACGGAGTGGATATTGCCGGCTACGAACCGGCGGACCTGGCGGACAAGGTGGGGTATGTGTTCCAGAATCCAGACCTCCAGCTGCTGGGGGATACGGTATATGATGAAGTGGCCTACGGCCTCCAGAACCGGAAAATGCCCAAAGAGGCCCTGGACCGGCAGGTCCGGGATGCGGTGGAAGCCATGGGGCTGACCCCCTGCCTGGACCAGTATCCCCGGGGGCTTTCCTTCGGCCAGAAACGGCGGCTGGGGGTGGCAGTGGCGCTGGCTCTCCAGCCCCGGACTTTGATCTTGGACGAAATCACCAATGGTCAGGACGAACAGGAAAAACAGCATATGATGGACTACCTGGCCAAACTCCAGAAAGAAAAACACATGACCCTGATCCTGATCACCCATGATATGGAAATCGCCCGGAAATTCACCACCCATGCCCTGGTGCTCCACGACGGCCAGCTGGTGTATGACGGGAAGACCGGCAATCTGTTCGACGGAAAGCGGCCCATTGAGGAATGGGGTCTGAAGCAGCCGGTGCTGTCCCGGCTGGGAGCCCTGTTCGGGGTCCAGGCGGACAGTCCGGAAGATCTGTGCAGCAAGATCCAGCCGAAAGAAGGTGCCAAAGCATGAAGATCACAGCCTTTACCAAACTGATCCTGGTGCTGGCGGTCACCGCCTGGGTGTTCCTGCTGCCGGTGCCGGCGGTGGCCACCCTGCTGGTGCTGGAACTGGTGATCCTGCTGTATATCAAACGGGACCGGATGACCATGGCGGCCATCGGCACCCTTACCGTGTTCACCGGCATGATGGTGCTGCTCCAGCTGCTGTTCGGTTCTCCCTTGTATGTGGCCCTCACCGGGGGCCTGCGGATGTTCGTCATGACCACCGCCTTTCTGTGCCTTCTGGCCTCCACCCGGATCCAGGACATTGCCCAGGCTCTGGTGGAAAAATTCCATATGCCCTATGAATACGCCTTTATGCTCACTACGGCTCTCCGGTTCGTGCCGGACTTCCTGTCCGATTCCGCCATTACCCTGGACGCCCAGTCCTGCCGGGGCTATTCCAACCGGGGGAACGCCTTCAAACGGCTTTACGCCTATCTGGCGGTGGTAAAACCCCTGGTCATGCGGGCGGTAGCCAAATCCGACACCCTGGCCCTGTCCATGGAACTGAAAGGTTTCGGTCCCAACACCTATAAAAACCGCCGTCCCATGAAGCTGCATCTGGGGGATTATGTGACGCTGGTGATCGTTATTATCCTGAGCACCTATCCGATCTGGGTGAAGCATATTTAAGGCTGACGCATAACCCAGGCGCGGAATATGCACCCATCTACTTTGTCAGCAGCGGATTTTGACTGTGGCATGTACGTCCTTGTACTATGCCCCAGCCAAAATCCACTGCTTTCGCGTATCTAGGCACATCTTCCGCGCCTGGCGTGAAACCAGGCCCATCTGCTTTGTCAGGAGGGATTTGGAAGCCGGGCATATACCACTATGTATTATGCCCAACTTCCAAATCCCTCCTTTCGCGCATCTGGATCCATCTCGTGTGTCTGGCCCGCCCTCCTTATATCCGCCCTTTTTGAGCCCACACGCATATCTGCCGTCGGCGCTGGCCCGAGTGTATATCCGCCCTTTTCAAGGGCGGGGGACCATCCGTAAGGATGGTGGTGGGTTAGCAGCCCCGGCTGCGTTTCTCTTTTTAGAAAACCGCGGCGCGGTTTTCCTCCTTTTGGCTAGTGACTAGAGACTAGAGACTAGTGACTGATACGGCTGCCTTGACAGCCACATACCTTTTCACGAAAGGACAACAAAATGAAACCAACTGACATCGCCCCTCTCATTGCCCGGGAACTGTCCGTCCAGCCCTGGCAGGTGGAAAAAACCGTGGAACTGCTGGACGGAGGGAACACCGTTCCCTTTATTGCCCGGTACCGGAAGGAGGCAACCGGATCCCTTTTGGACGAACAGATCCGGACCATCGAAGAACGGTTGGGGACACTCCGGAACCTGGTGAAGCGCCAGGAGGAGATCCTGACCAAAATCGACGAACAGGGGAAACTGACCCCGGAACTGCGTACCGCCATTGAAAAGGCCCAGAAACTGACGGAACTGGAAGATTATTACCTGCCTTACAAGCAAAAGCGGCGTACCCGTGCCCAACAGGCTCGGGAAAAAGGCTTGGAACCCTTGGCCACTGCCTTCCTTCTCCAGCGGGACCAGAAAGGAGATGCCCTTTCCGCCGCCCGGGCCTATGTGGACCCGGATAAAGGGGTGGAAACCCCGGAAGACGCCCTGGCCGGAGCCCGGGACATTGTGGCGGAACTGGCGGCGGAAGACCCCACCCTCCGGCAGACCCTCCGGGACCAGCTGTGGAACCATGGGATGATCCGGACGGAACTGGTGGAAGATGCTGAGGGAGCCCAGACCTTTCTCATGTACAAGGACTATCAGGAACCGGTCCGGACCCTGCCCTCCCACCGGGTGCTGGCCATCAACCGGGGAGAAAAGAAAGGCTGCCTGAAGGTCCATCTGGTGTGGGAGGAACAGAACGCCCTGCGGAAAATGGAATGGCGGGTCCTCCGCCGTCCCTGCATCTACCGGGACCAGCTGAAGGAAGCCCTGGCAGACAGCTGGAAGCGGCTGCTGTTCCCGGCTTTGGAACGGGAAATCCGGAACCGGCTTACGGAACAGGCGGAAGCCCAGGCCATCAGGATCTTTGGGGCCAACCTGGGCCAGCTGCTGCTCCAGGCACCTCTGGGAGGCCATACGGTCATGGGCCTGGATCCGGGCTATCGGACCGGCTGCAAAGTGGCGGTGGTGGATCCCACCGGCCAGGTGGTGGACCATGGGGTGATCCAGGTGACCCAGAACGAAGCCCGGAAGAAGGAAGCGGAAGCCCTGCTCCTTTCCATGATCCGGAAGCACCATGTGACCCTCCTGTCCATTGGCAACGGCACCGCCTCCTATGAAACAGAACAGTTTGCCGCCAGCCTGATCCAGGCCCACCATCTGGACGTCCATTATCTCATTACCAATGAAGCGGGAGCTTCTGTCTATTCCGCTTCCAAACTGGCCCAGGAAGAGCTGCCGGAATACGATGTGACCATCCGGGGCGCCGTATCCCTGGCCCGGCGGGTCCAGGACCCTCTGGCGGAACTGGTGAAGATCGATCCCCAGGCCATAGGGGTGGGCCAGTACCAGCATGATGTGGACCAGAAGGCGCTCACCGGTACCCTGGACGGGGTGGTGGAACGGGTGGTGAACCATGTGGGAGTGGACCTGAACACTGCGTCCCCCGCCCTGCTCCGCCATGTGGCCGGGATCACCGCCGCCACCGCCGGGAACATAGTGGCCTGGCGGAACGCCAACGGCCGGTTCACCGGACGGCGGCAGCTGCTGAAGGTGCCCCGGCTGGGGCCTGCAGCCTTTACCCAGTGTGCCGGGTTCCTTCGGATCCACAACGGGAAATCTCCTCTGGACGATACCCCGGTCCATCCGGAATCCTATGATCTGGCCAAGAAAATCCTGGAAAAACTGGGCTTCGGCCTGGAAGACCTGAAGGACAGGGAAAAACTGGCCCGGCTGGCCACCCGGCGGAAACAGGTGGATGAAGCCCGGCTGGCCCGGGAACTGGAAGCCGGGGAACCCACGGTCCATGACATCCTGGATGCCCTGGTGGCTCCCGGCCGGGATCCCCGGGCGGACCTGCCCGCACCTCTTACCCGGCAGAACATCGTGAAGCTTTCCGACATCAAAGTGGGCACCATCCTCCGGGGCACCATCCGGAACGTCACCGACTTTGGCGCCTTCGTGGACATCGGCATCAAAACCGCCGGCCTGATCCACATTTCCCACCTGAGCCAGAAAAAGATCAAACACCCTCTGGATGTGGTCAGTGTAGGAGAAACGGTCCAGGTGAAGGTGATCAGCGTAGAGGAGGAGAGGGGGAGGATTGGACTCTCTCTGGTGAAGGCTAACGCATAACCCAGGGGCGGAATATGCACCCATCTACTTTGTCAGCAGCGGATTTTGACTGTGGCATGTACGTTCTTGTACTATGCCCCAGCCAAAATCCGCTGCTTTCGCGTATCTGGGCACATCTTCCGCCCCTGGCGGGAGCCGGGGATTGGATTGCACCAACAAAAGTCCGCCCTGGGAGGGGCGTAAGCAGGCGCCCGACGCTTCAGCGGCGTTGGCGGTCGCTTATGCCGCAGCTGGGGACCATGCGAAGCATGGTAGTGGGGGCATCGGCGCTGGCCCGAGCGTATATCCGCCCTTTTCAAGGGCGGGGGACCATCCGCAAGGATGGTGGTGGGTTAGCAGCCATAGGCTGCGTTTCTCTTTTTAGAAAACCGCGGTGCGGTTTTCCTCCTTTGGCTAGAGACTAGAGACTGATGCGGCTGCCCTGGCAGCCGCATCCTATGCTATAATATCCCCAAAACACCCAAGGAGGAATTGCCCATGTCTCAACTGACCCAACAACTGCTTGACCGTTTTCTCCGGTATGTGAACATCCCTTCCCAGAGCCGGGCCGGAATTTCCTCCGTCCCCAGTACCCAGGACCAGTGGCATATGGCCCGGCAGCTGGAAGCGGAACTGGAAATCATGGATCTGGAGGACCTGCATCTCAGCGACCGGTGCGTCCTTACCGGATACCTGCCAGCCAACCTGCCGGAAGGCTTCACCGGTTCTGTGCCCAAAATCGGCTTCTGCTGCCATCTGGATACGGTGGATGTGAACCTGAGCCCGGAGGTCCATCCCCAGGTGGTCCGGAATTACCCAGGGGGAGACCTGGTCCTCAACGCTGAAAAAGGCATCCTCATGAAGGCCGCCGAACACCCGGAGCTGGCGGATTATGTGGGACAGGACATTGTGTTCACCGACGGCACCAGCGTCCTGGGGGCGGACAACAAGGCCGCGGTGGCCAATGTAATGACCATGCTCCAGTATTTTACGGACCATCCGGAGATCCACCACGGGGACATTTACGTGGCCTTCGTCCCGGACGAGGAAGTGGGGCTGAAAGGGTCCAAAGCCCTGGACATCAGCCGGTTCCCGGTGGATTTTGCCTACACCATCGACTGCTGCGCCCTGGGAGAAGTGGTGTACGAAACCTTCAATGCCGGTTCCGCCCAGGTGGACATCCAGGGGGTCAGCGCCCATCCCATGAACGCCAAGGGGAACCTGGTGAACCCCACCCTGCTGGCGGTGGATTTCGCCAACTTCTTCGACCGGAAGGAAACTCCGGAATGCACCGAAGGGAAGGAAGGCTACATCTGGATCAAGAGCATCCAGTCCAACGCCACCCACGCTACGGTCCAGCTGGCCATCCGGGATCATGACAAAGCCCGTTACGAGGCCCGGAAACAGACTATCCTGGCCAATGTGGAACGGCTGAAGCACCAGGAACCCCGGGCCCAGGTCCGCTGCACCCTGGAAGACATCTACGGGAACATTGCTGACGCCATGACTCCGGACAACCGGCAGGCAGTGGACTTCCTCTACGAAGCCCTGGACGAACTGGCCATTACTCCCAAAACCATTGCCATGCGGGGAGGCACCGACGGCTCCTATTTGTCCACCCGGGGGATCTTCACCCCCAATTATTTCACCGGGGCCCTGAATTTCCACTCCCGGTACGAATTCCTGCCCCTGCCTTCCCTGGAAAAATCCTGCCAGGTGACCCTGAAACTGGTGGAAAAAGTCTTTCGGAAAGCTGCTGGAAAATAAAACGGAAAAAATCCGAAAAGTTCCTTGAAAAATGGACCCGTTTCCTGTAAAGTGTAAGGAGCTTCTATTGCCATTCTGTATTTGAGGGAAAGAAAGAGGAATCCTTATGCTTCAGCGCAAGATCGAAAAATTCCTGCAGACCTGGAAACAGGTTCCGCAGCACAATCCCCTGGTGGTCAAGGGCTGCCGCCACTGTGGGAAAACCACTTCCATCCTGGATTTCGCCAAAAAGGAATACGCCCATGTGGTGTATCTGAACTTCCAGGAAAAGCCCGACTATGCGGCTATTTTCCGGGACTCCATGGATGTGAACTACCTGGTGATGCTGATCACCGCCCTGGCCGGTCCCGAAGCGGTGTTTGAACCCTATAAAACCGTCCTGGTGCTGGACGAGATCCAGGAATGTCCTGAAGCCCGTACCGCCCTGAAGGCCTTTAAAATGGACGGCCGGTATGACGTGATTGCTGCCGGGTCCCTGCTGGGGGTGAAAGGCTACGGCAAAGAGCCCGCTCCCATTGCGGTGGGCTGCGAAACCGTGGTGAACATGGTGCCCCTGGACTTTGAGGAATTCCTCTGGGCCAACGGGATCACCACTCCGGTGCTGGACATGCTCCACCAGAGCCTGGACAAGGAAACCCCCGTGCCGGAAGCCCTCCACCTGCGGCTCAACGAACTGCTCCGCCAGTATGCCCTGGTAGGCGGCTACCCTGCCGTGGTGGAAACCTATGTCCAGACCCATGACATGAACGCAGTGCTGGAACAGCAGCAGGCCATCCTCCGGGATTATGAGGAGAACCTGTTCGTGGACGTGAACAAACGGGCCCGGGCCAAGCTGAAGACCGTACTGGACGCGGTGCCCCTCCAGCTGAACAAGGAAAACAAGAAATATCAGTATGCCCAGCTGAAAAAAGGCTCCAAGGCCTCCCAGTTCGAAGGGGCTCTTTCCTGGCTGGAAGAGGCGGGCATCGTCAGCCGGTGCTACAACCTGACGGAACCGGGGCTGCCCCTGGAACGCCACGCCATCGATTCCATTTTCAAGGTCTACATGAAGGATGTGGGCCTCTATGCCGCCATGCTTACCGGGGACGACCGGCTGAAGCTCCTCCAGGGAGATCTTTCCGGCTGCCAGGGCGCCGTCTACGAAAGCCTGGCTGCCGATCTTCTCAGCAAGGGCGGCCGGAAACTCTACTACTACCACAAGAACTCCGGCCTGGAAGTGGATTTCGTCATCCGCTGCCAGGGCAAGAGCACCCTGGTGAAGGCCACTCCCTCCACCGGCAACACCAAAAGCCTCAAGACCCTCCTCCAGCAGCCGGAAAAATACCAGGTGGAACAGGCCATCCAGCTGACCACCGACAACGTGTCCCGGAAAGGGCAGGTGGTGGAGATGCCGATGTATATGGGATTTTTGCTGGGCTGAGCTAACGCATAACCCAGGCGCACGATATGGGCCCATCTGCTTTGTCAGCGGGGATTTTCGAAAGCGGCATGTACCCTTTAGTACTATGCCGCCCTCGAAAATTCCCGCTTTCGCGCATCTGGACCCATCTCGTGCGCCTGGCCCCTTCCCCCTTTTATATCCGCCCTTTTCAAGGGCGTAAGCAGGGAGCATCCGCTT
>ULYK01052348.1_pt1 | contig 20633 bp, 18 predicted proteins | sample 1962061 | NCBI WGS metagenome assembly ULYK01 (sample SAMEA4835860, study PRJEB28245) | human gut metagenome | biome: gut microbiome; material: fecal sample | place: Denmark | collected 2008
CCTTTCCCCGGTAGGACCGGCGCCGCTCCGGGTCTTCCAGATTGCACCGGTCGTAACCCAGGGTCAGCACCAGCTGATCCGTCACCCGGTGCTTCTTCACCAGGTCCAGGGCCAAAAGGTCCGCCATCTCCCACAGCAGCAGCCGGGCCGTTTCCGCAGTGGCAGGCTGCTGGAGCACCTGGCCGGACCCCAGGCTGCTGCTCATGGGCTCATAGGCCCGGATATCCTTCAGGGTACAGGGTTCCCAGCCCCAGGCATGGTCGATGAGCAGTTCCGCATTCACCCCGAACAGATGGTACAACAGGTCTGGATCTTCCAGGGACATCCGGGCCACCGCCCCCATGGTGTACATGCCGTACCGCTGGAGTTTCCGGGTGATCCCCGGCCCGATCCGCCAGAAATCCGTGAGAGGGCAGTGGTCCCACAGCAGCTGCCGGTAGGTCTTTTCCGTCAGGGAAGCGATCCGCACCCCGTCCCGGTCCGGTTCCATGTGCTTGGCCACAATGTCCATGGCCACCTTGCACAGATACAGGTTGGTGCCGATGCCGGCAGTGGCGGTGATCCCTGTTTCCTTCAGCACCTGGCGGATCATCTCCCGGATCAGGCCGTAAGGAGTCCAGCCTCCTGATTTCAGATAAGGGGTCAGATCCAGGAGCACTTCGTCCACAGAATACACGTGGATGTCCTCCGGGGCCATGAACTGGAGGTACACCTGGAGCACCTGGGCGCTTTTTTCCATGTACCGCTGCATGTGAGGCATGGCGGTGATGTAATCCACCTCCAGGGTCCGGTCCCGGTCCAGCTGAGAGGCCAGAAAGGATTTCCCTGAAAAAGGGCGGCCCCGGAGCCATCCCCGACGGAGGGTGTTCATTTCTTCCACCTGGCGGATCACTTCGAACAGCCGGGGACGGCCCGGGATCCCCCAGTGCTTCAAAGCCGGGGACACCGCCAGACAGATGGTCCGGTCCGACCGGCTCCGGTCCGCCACCACCAGACAGGCATCCAGAGGATCCAGTCCCCGCTCCACACACTCCACCGAGGCATAGAAAGATTTCAGATCAATGGCCCCATAGATTCGCTGTTCCATGACTCTCCCCGCTTTCGTTTGTTTTACTAAACGTTTGTTTGCTATTATCATAGCACAAATGGGGAAAAGAGGCAAGAGAAAGGGGCTGCTGTGGTGAGCAGCAGCCCTGCCAGCGGTCAGCTGTCAACGGTCAGCAGCCCAGTCCGCCCTGCAGGGGCGGGGGACCGTTGCGCCTGCGCAATGGTGGTGGGGGCATGAGGTCCTGAAAGGACCGAATACCTTGGCGGGGGTATAGTTCAACCGTCCTGGAATCCTGCAGCGAGACCTGCGGATATGAAGATCACACTCCTGCCGGACACCCCGCTGTTGTCCATCGTTTCTGCAAAATATCGGCTATCGCCGATGCCCCCACCACCATCCTTGCGGATGGTCCCCCGCCCCTCCCAGGGCGGACTTTTGGCTGTGCAGCCTATTTTTATCGTACTGCCAAGATGAAAATAGCCCCGTCATCGGCAGTTGACCGCTGACTGCTGACAAAAAGGGGGCTGTTGCTCAAGCAACAGCCCCTTCTCTCACTTCCCTGCCTCCGCAGGGCTTTCTTCTGTTTTCTCCGGTTTTTCGGGTTCCGGCACCTGTTCCGCCTCTTCCAGCTGGGCCACGATAATGTCCACCCGGTCCACCTGGAAATCGGTGATCCGCACCACTTCTCTCACCACGGCTTCCCGCAGCTGTTCGATGGTGTCGGGGATGGAGGTATCGCAGGCCACGGACACCTTCAGGGTGAAGGCCACATGGCCTTTTTTCACCGTGCCGTTTTCCGCCACTTCCGCGTCGGTCTTTTCCACCGCCACCGCCGGAGTGTTCTTGCCGGTGAGCCCTTTGGCAAAGGACATGAGTCCCCCGCCGGTGTGTTCCCACAGGTTCACCCGGTCCACCCGTTCTGCCGCCAGCCGGACCAGCTGGACGAACACTTCTTCACAAATAATGGTCTTGCCCTGGATCATGGTATCAGCTCCTTTATTACCGGAACTCCACCTTCAGATGCTGGCGGTTCACCAGCCGGTTGTACTTGTATCTGGGATACCCTACCAGCAGAGTTCCGACGATGACCTGTTTCTGGGGTACCTGGAGCAGTTCCCGCAGCGGGGCGTAATCTGCCCGGGCACAGGTTTCAATAAAGCCCATAATGGTGGTTCCCAGGCCCAGGGTGGGAGCATACAGTTCCACATAGGCCCAGGCCTGTTCACAGTTGCTCACGCCGGTCACGTTCAGCCGCCGTGCCAGTGCGAACACCAGCTGTTTGGCATTCCGGCCGATGATGTCGATGCCCCGGCCCCGGTACACTTCCAGTACCTTCCGGAAATACCGGCGGCGGGGAGAGTTGTTGTCGATTTCTTCCTGCATCCAGTCCGCCACACAGTCGCAGATCTTCCGGATCAGTTCCTGGTCGGACACCACAATGTAGTAAAGCCCCTGGGAATTGGCAGCAGTAGGTGCATACCGGGCAATGTCCAGCAGCTGTCTCATTTTGTCTTCACTGACCAGTTCCGGAGTGAAGTTCCGGATGCTCCGGCGCATCCGCAGGAAGTTGTAGGCCGTTTGGGAATCCAGCACCGGCATGGGGATGGGTTCGGTTTCGGCATAGGGACAGCGGGAATTATCAAGAGCACCGGTGGGACAGACGGATACACAGTGGCCGCAGGACATGCAGGACATATCATTGATGCACACCGGGCCGTTTTCACCCATTTCAATGATACAGCTGGGACAGACTTTGGAGCAGATCCCGCATCTAACACACTTATTCTGATCGACCGTTAAAATTCCAACCAAATGAAACACCTCATATTCTCTCTGACTGCAGTGCTGCCGGGGAAGCGGCGAACCCCTGTAAATTTAAAAAAAGCCGGACATCCGTCCGGCATGATTTGCAATTGGCTCCCCGAGTAAGACTCGAACTTACAACAACTCGATTAACAGTCGAGTGCTCTACCATTGAGCTATCGGGGAATCTCAACGAAGATTATTCTACACGAAAAGCCGATTCCTGTCAACAGTTTTTTAAGATTTATTTTGCCATTTCCACATTGGCCGGCACATCAGCCACCGGTTCTGACTCCCCCGCCTTTTCCAGGTTGGCCTGGATATGGCGGACAGCACAGGACAGGCTGTAGTTGATGACGAAATACACCAGGGCCGCAAACCCGAACAGCACGAACACGTCGGATACGTTGATGGTGCCGGTGCCGTTGTACATGGCGGCCCCTCCCAGCACCTTGTTCACCCGGGCCATCAGTTCGATGGTGGCCACGTTGGCCATAAAGGAGGTATCCTTGATGATGGTGATCACCTGGCTCATCAGGGTGGGGATGATCTTCCGGAAGGCCTGGGGCAGGATGATGTACCACATCACCTGGACGATGTTGAAGCCCTGGGCATAGCCCGCTTCGAACTGCCCCTTGGAAATGGCGTTCAGGCCGCCCCGGATGATTTCCGCAATGATGGCGGATTCAAAGATGGTCAGGGCAATGGTGCACTTGAACAGGAGCTTGGTTTCCACGGAACTGAGCCCCAGGATCCGCCGCACCCCGGGAGCGGGGAAGAATACGGTGCCGATGAAGATCCAGAACAGAAGCGGTGTGTTCCGGAACAGTTCGATGTAGGCAGTGGCAGCCCAGCGGAAGACTCTTTCCGCCGGACGGGTGCAGTAGTTCCGCACCAGGGCCAGGACGGAAGCCACCCCCAGGCTGGCGGTAATGGAAACCACCGCCAGGAGCAGAGTGAAGCAGGCTCCCTTCAGCATAAAGGACATAATGTCCGGATTTTTCAGGATGGCAAAGCTGCCGGCTAATGTACTCATACTCCATTCCTCCTCAGGCATTCATCATTTCGTCCTGGGCCTTCAGCTTGGCTTCCCAGCGGCCTGCCAGGGTGGACAGGGGGAAGCAGATGATGAAGAACAGGACCCCGCACACAATGTAGGCCGGTGCGTAGGAACCCCCGGTGTTGGCCCCGGTGACGAAGTTGTAGGTGGACGAAATCAGGTCCGCCCCGCCGATGATGTACAGCACTGCGGTGTTCTTGATCAGGTTCCCGATCTGGTTCACCGTAGGAGGCAGGATCACCTTCACCGTCTGGGGCAGGATGATGTAGGCCATTTTCTGGGTGTAATCGAACCCCTGGGCGTCCGCCGCCTCAAACTGGCCTCTGGGGATGGATTCGATCCCCGCCCGGATCACTTCTGCCATATAGGCGCCGTGATAGATGCCCAGGGCGATGATCCCGGCTGCCAGCACCCCGATCTTGTGTCCGGAGAAGGAGCAGGCATAATAGAGAAGACACAGCTGCAGGATGAGCGGTGTATTCTGGATGGCTTCCACGTAGATCCGGTTGATGGTTTTGGGAAGCCGTCTGGTGCTCACGCCCATGAGCCCCAGCAGGATGCCCAGTACGGTGGCGATTACAATGCCCCCCAGGGCACTTTCCACCGTCACCCCCAGTCCCTGGAGGAAGCTGGCCTTGTGGGTCAGGACCACTTCCCATGCTTTTTCTGAAAATAAACCGCCCATAATCATTGCCTCCTGTTGAAAGAGAAGGGCAATCCCGCGAAATTGGAGGATTGCCGCTTCCCACCTTGCATTTACTTTCTCACGTTATTTATCCAGGTTGTATTTGGCTTCCAGTTTCTTGATGGTGCCGTCTTTCAGCCAGCCCTGGACAGCTTCTTCACAGAACTTGCTCATGCCGGAGCCCTTCTTGGTGGCCAGGCCGTATTCCTGAGGCGCGAATTCTTCCTTGATGAAGGTCCTGTCGTCGGTGTGGTAGATGGCCAGGATGGATTTATCCACGCAGAAGGCGGATACTTCTCCGGAAGTCAGGGCCGTGGAAATGGCCGGATAATCGGCGTATTGTTTGAAGCTTACCCCCTTGTTCCAGGTGGCTGCATCGAAGCTCTTGGGATCGAAGCCGTCCCCGTCGATGACTTTGGCCTTGATCATGGCTTCCACCAGGGCTCTGGCGGAGGTGGATCCGGAGGATACCCCTACCACTTTCCCTTTCAGGTCAGCCAGGCTGTTGATGTTGCTGGCTTTTTCCACCAGCACCCCAACATGGTCTGTATAGTAGGGAGTGGTGAAATCCCAGCTCTTTTTCCGTTCCGGAGTGATGGTGAAGGTTGCGGCAACCATATCGATGTCTCCGGAATCCAGAAGAGCGGTACGGGTGGCTGCCGTTACCGGCGTGTATTCCACATCCACTCCCAGTTTCTTGGCCAGTTCTGCACTCAGGTCAACTTCCAGCCCGGTGAATTTCCCGGTGGCCGGATCCTGATACCCGAAGCCCTTGGTGACGTTCTTGACGCCTACCCGCAGGACCCCGCGTTTCTTGATGGCGGCGATGTCTTCCGCCACATTGGAGGATTTACCACTGTCAGCGCTTTTCTTCTCGTCCCCGCACCCTGCAAACAGCGATACGGCCATAAGTACGGTGACCCCTACTGCAAAGATCTTTCTCAGCTTGCCCAAACTTTTCATGATAAAACCTCCTTCAAATGCTTCCTTGCTGCTCTATGATTATCGCCGGGTGGTAATCAGCGGATAATCTTGCTTAAGAACTTCTTCACCCGTTCATTGGTGGGGTTCACGAAGAAGTGGTCCGGTGTGCCTTCGTCGATGATCCGGCCGTCTTCCATGAAAATGATCCGGTCGGCCACCTGCCGGGCAAAGCCCATTTCGTGGGTCACCACCACCATGGTGATGTTCCCTTCCTTGGCCAGCTTGATCATCACGTCCAGCACTTCCTGGATGGTTTCCGGATCCAGGGCCGAAGTGGGTTCATCGAACAGGATGATCTTGCTTTCGTCGCACAGGGCCCGTGCAATGGCGATCCGCTGCTGCTGCCCGCCGGATAAGGTGGTGGGATACACATTGGCTTTGTGCCGGAGCCCCACCACTTCCAGATAATGGTAAGCGGTTTTTTCCGCATCCTCTTTGCTCTTGTGCCGGAGCTTCATGGGGGCCAGGGTCAGATTCTGGAGTACCGTCATGTGCGGGTACAGGTTGAACTGCTGGAACACCATGGACATGTTGTCCCGGATGATCTGGGTCCGGTTCTTGTGGGTGAGTTCTGTACCATTGATGTACACATGCCCTTCGGTAGGTTCCTCCAGGAAGTTCATGCACCGAACTGTGGTGGATTTCCCTGAACCAGATGGCCCGATGATTACCAGTTTTTCCCCTTCTTTCACTTCCAGGTTGACGTCCTTCAATACATGGTTGGTGCCAAAGTATTTGTTGACGTGCTCGAGTTTGATCATCATAGCCATCCCTGCTTTCATTTGATTTGCAATCGTTATAGCTTGTTTTGGAAATACTGTTCGTATTACTTCGAACAATTACGATTATACGCAAAATACGGTTTGTGTAAATCGGTTCACAAATAGTTCACAAATAATTATCTCGAAAACGAGAAAATTGTTACGATGTTTACTGAATTTGTAGGATTATTATGTATACAAAGGGAGTGTGCTGCCTCAGCAGCCCCCTTTCCGTTAACTTTTTTCTTATTGTCTTGACAATTCTTTTATTTCGGGTATAATAGTTACCCGAATGATGGAGCTTCTGGCAGGAGATAAATTTAGGGTTCCATCCAATATATGGTTATCCGTTACTGGACCGCGCGCAGGCCATGATCCCCATGGTCAGGATCCTTTCGGAACCGGAACCAAAAACATATCGAAAGACTGGGACGGCAAGGTGCCCCTCTCTCTTATGGGTACTGGATATTCCAGGACTTTCACCGAAAGGTGTTGTCATTATGCAACTGTTCCGTACCGTAAAAGATCTGAAGGACTTTGTCCGCACTGTGAAAAAAGAAGGCAAAACCATCGGTCTGGTGCCCACCATGGGTGCCCTCCACGAAGGCCATGCCTCCCTGATCAAAGCCGCTGCCAAAGAAAATGACGTGGTCATCGTCAGCGACTTTGTAAACCCCACCCAGTTCGGCCCCAACGAAGACTATGATGCCTATCCCCGGAAGCTGGCCGCAGACGAAAAAGTCGCGGAAGCCGCCGGTGCCACGGCCATCTTTGCTCCTTCGCCGGCTGAAATGTATCCCCACCAGGATATGACCTGGGTGGAAGTGACGGGCAATATCACCAAGGTTCTTTGCGGCCGCACACGCCCCATCCATTTCCGGGGTGTGGCAACGGTATGCACCAAGCTGTTTAATCTTTCTCAGGCCGACCGGGCCTATTTCGGGCTGAAAGACGCCCAGCAGACGGAAGTCCTCCGCCGGATGGTGGAAGACTTGTTTATGAATGTTGAACTTCGTATTATGCCTATTGTTCGGGAATCTGACGGACTGGCCAAAAGTTCCCGGAACGTGTACCTGTCTCCGGAAGAACGGAAGGCGGCGCTGGTCCTTTCCCGGAGCCTGAAACACGCCAAAGAGGCCTTTGCTGCCGGCGAGCGGGATCCCCGGAAGCTGGTGGATCAGGTAACTGCTGAAATCAAGGCCGAACCCATGAGCAACATCGACTATGTGGAACTCTACGGCATGCCCGGACTGACGGAAGTCTCCGGCCCCATTGCCGGCCGTGTGCTGCTGGCCGTGGCGGTGAAGTTCGGGACCACCCGGCTCATCGACAATGTAGTGCTGGAGGGCTGACCGGATGGTGGATGGAATCGTACGTTTCTGCACCCGGTACATGTCCGTGGGAGTGGTGCTCATCGGATTTTTGGGGATCCTGGAGCCAGGGCTCATGAAGCCTCTGGCCCCCCAGATTCCCACCTTTCTGGGCATCATCATGTTCGGCATGGGCATGAGCCTGACCCCGGATGACTTCCGCAACGTGTTCCGCCAGCCAAAAAACGTGGCCATCGGGACCCTGCTCCAATTCACCATTATGCCCGCCGTGGCTTTCGGGCTGATCCACCTGTTCCGCCTTCCTGAGGCCATCGCCATCGGGGTGGTGCTGGTGGGCTGCTGCCCGGGAGGCACCGCTTCCAATGTGATTTCCTACATTGCCCATGCAGATGTGGCCCTGTCGGTTTCCATGACCATGGTGAACACCCTGCTGGCCCCCTTTGTGACCCCCTTTCTGGTGTGGTTCATTGCAGGCACCTGGGTGGATATCAACTTTGTGTCCATGATGGTTTCCATTGTGAAAATGGTGCTGCTGCCCCTTGTCCTGGGCATCGGGATGAATTATTTCTTCCCCCGGCAGGTCAGCCGGATAATCCGGGTGATGCCCATGCTGTCTGCCCTGGTGGTGATCCTCACCGTAGGCTGCGTGGTGTCCATGTCCGGCCGGGCCATTGTGGACAACGGACTGGTGATCCTCTGTGTGGTAATGCTCCACAATCTGTGCGGCATGGTGCTGGGCGGATTCTTCGCCCGCCGGTTCGGGCTGGACAAAGCCCAGTGCCGGGCCATGACCATTGAAGTGGGCATGCAGAATTCCGGCCTGGCCTCCACCCTGGCTCTGATGTACTTTACCGCCGCCGGCGGCATCGCCGGTGCCATTTTCTCCGTATGGCACAACGTGTCCGGCTCCCTTTTCGCCTCCTACTGTGTAGGAAAAGACGAGGAAGGGCAGCAGGAAGACAGCGTGGGAGAACTGGTGGGAGAAAAAAACAGGAATTGAATGAAAAAAGGACTGTTGCGTAAGCAACAGTCCTTTTTTGGGTCGCGGCCTGCGAACGGGGGTGTGTGAATTTTTTTCACACACCCCCGTTTTTCACCACCCCTTGGGCAGCATCCCTGCCATGCTCAGCAGGGCGTAAACGCCGGAGGCCAGGAACACCACAAGGACCAGTTCCTGGATGGGTCGGGCGGCCAGCCAGCCGCACTGCCAGCAGGGTTCCTGGTCTCCTTTTTTCCGGGCGCTCCGGAGCATGAACACCGGCAGCACGGACATGATGATGCCCCCGAAGGTGCCGGCGCTGAAAATGGCGCTGACAAAGCCCACCAAACCGCTGCTGGCCAGGAAAATGGGCGGAATCACAATAAAGGCCAGACACAGGGCCCGGCTCCGGATATCCCGTTCCGACCGGAACCCCAGCCGCTCGATGCAGTTGGTAAGGAAGCTTTCAGCAATGGCCCAGAAGGAAGTAAGCATGGCACAGAAGGCAAAGAAATTCACCAACAAATAGAAAAGCGGATTCTCCAGGGCCCTGCCCCAGGAAAGAGACGCCACTTCCGTGATTTCCTTCCCTGGCAGCATCAAAAACACCGCCAGGGGCACCAGGGACAGGATCAGGAAAGAGATCCCCGTGCCTCCCAGGATGGCCGGCACCAGCTTTTCCGGACGGTCCCGGAAGCCCCGGGCCAGTTCCGGCACAATGTACTGGACCGCATAGCAGAATACGGCAATATTGAACACCGGGATACCCCAGGTCCAGTGGGCATAGAGGATTTCATCCAGAGGCACCCGGGCCCGGAGGAAGGACGCCCCCACCAGGAGAACCAGCATCAGGATCATCCCCAGCCCCAGGAACTTTTCCGCCGCCCCGGTAACTTTCAGGCCCAGCCAGACCACGGCAGTTGCCCCGATGGAAAACAGCAGGCTGGCTTCTTCCAGGGGCAGGCCCAGGAAGGTGCTGAGAATCTTTCCGCAGCCGGTGATATAGGCGATCAGGCTGCAGAAACTGGTAGCTCCCACAGAAAAGAAGATCAGCCAGGATCCGGCCTTCCCCACATATTTTTCCGCCAGTCCGGACAGCTGCAAAGGCCGCCGGGTGCGCAGGGCTGTTTCCGCCACATAGAGCATGGACGCCACCGAAAGAAACCCGGCTGCCAGAAGCCAGGTGAGCAGCACCGGCCACCCTGCCTTCCGGCTGGCATAAGCCAGGCCCAGCACCCCGGATCCGATGGTGGCCCCCACCACCAGCATCACCGCTTCTGTAAAAGTAAGCCGGCGGACTTCCAGGGTCCCGTTCTCCTCCTCTGCCGTCTCCAGATTCTCTGATTCCGTATACTCCATCTTGTTCTCTCTCCCCGTTATATTGTCAAGTCATCTGACCTGCATACCGGTTTATTGTAGCATAACAGGGAGCAGGGGAAAACTGGGTTAACGTAAAAAGTAAGTGTCAACAAGTTCTCGGTAAAACCTTCATCACAGCATAGTTATTCATTCATGGGCCGAAAGTACAGAGTGAAGAGTACAGAACCGTAGGGGCCGCACGCCGGGCGGCCCGCCATCTGTAACATACTCTGACCTTGACGCTGTAAGGACTACCCGAAGTGGAGTCCATCACGACCGACCAGAGGGCAAAAAGCCTCTATACTCTTCCACCCGCGAATGCTCTCCGCCGGGAGGGCAGACCCGTTCGTCCCTGGCGGGAGGCTCACAGCCTATCGCCTTGCCCTGACGGTCAAAGGCAGCGGCTACGGACCAGGAAGCCGGACTCTATCGCCCGCGTGCTCCACCCCAGGAGCGACGACACCCGATGTTGTCCCGCCGACTCCTCCTGGGCCTGCCCTCCCGGCTCCCAAAGAATCGGCGTATACTCGTACAAAGTACCAGCAAGGCCGGAGGCCAAGTCCTTATCACCAGTTCAGTGCTGCTGCCAATGGTTTTCCAGAAAGGGAGCGACAATGAATATCGTTGATAAGGTGACTGGCCCAGGATATTGTCTAAGGGATAGAATGCTTGTCTGCGGAAGACCTTCTCCTATCTATAGTATTGGTGTCGCGACTTATACTATAAGATGAAGGTCTTCCTTTTTGCAAGTTTATAAGGGATTATTCATTTTACCGAGAACTATTTTACACTAAGACATAAAATAGGGGCTGTTGCCTATGCAGCAGCCCCTTAGTCGCGAATCGTGAGTCGCGGGCTTGTTGGTGCAGAATGGATTCCTGCTATAAAACAGGCTCTCTCTGCATTTTCTATTTTTCCTTACCCTCCTTTGCCTTGATCAGAAAAATCCCGGTATACCCGTAGATCAGGGCAAAAATCATGCTGCCGTAGCACAGGACGGCGTAGGGCATGTACTGAACAGTAGGAACCCCCAGGGTAGTAGCCATATAGGTGCCGGCCACGGACCAGGGCACAATGGGCACGGCACAGGTCCCGGCGTCTTCCAAGGTACGGGAAAGAGTTTCAGGGGCCAGCTTGAATTTCTTATAGAGATTCTGGAACATTTCCCCAGGAATCAGGATGGCCAGATAGGAACTCCCCGTCACAATGCTCATGAATAAGGTGGATCCCACCGTGGCAGCGATCAGGTTCCCCACGGAATTGATGGACGACTTCACCCGTTCCAAGATCACTTCGATGCAGCCTGCCTTGCTGAAGATCCCGGCAAAGGCGAAGGCGCAGAACACCAGCAGTACGGTTCCCATCATGCCCATGAGGCCGCCCCGGTTCAACAGAGTGTTGATGACTTTCAGGGTCTTGACTCCCCCAGCTACTGCCGGCAGCATGGAAACATTGAACCCTTTGACGAAAGCGTTCAGGGCCACTTTCAAGGTGAATCCCTGGAAAATCATGCCCATGGCCAGGGCAATGACAGAAGACAGGAGCAGCATGGGGATAGTGGGCTTTTTGGTATAGGCTCCCCAGAACACCAGTACCGGTGGCAGCAGCAGGATGGGATTGAAATGGTACAGGGCTTCCAAGTTGGACAGCATGGCAGTCACCTGTTCCGGATTGGACAGCGCGCTCACATTGGTGTTGAGGCCCAGGATCGTATAGACCACGATGCATGCAATGGAAGCGGCCCCCGTGGTATACATCATGCTGCGGATATGTCTGTAAAGGGTGGTCCCTGCTGCAATAGGAGCCAGGATGGTGGTATCGGACAAGGGGGACAATTTATCCCCAAACACAGCACCGGACAAAACAGCTCCAGCCGTGATATCCAAGGGCAGTCCCAGGGCAATGGCGATTCCCATGATGGCTACCCCGGCAGTCCCTGCAGAACCAAAGGACGTCCCAGTGAAAGTAGAAATCACTGCACAGACAAAAAAGGCAGTCACATATAAATAATGAGGATTGATGATCTGGATTCCATAATAGATCAGCAAGGGTATGGTTCCGGAGACCATCCAGCTGGCGATCATGCCGCCTACACAGACCATCACGAACAGAGATCCCAAGCTGCTGTGGATCTTATCGGTAATACCGGCCAGCATGTCTTCCCAGCCGTAGCCCACCCGTTTGGCAATCAGGGAGGCTACGAAAGCAGCCACAATCAAGAGGGCCTGGATGGGCAGGCCGAATTTTCCATAGCCCAGCCCCAGAAGAATCAGCATCCCCAAAAGAGGGGTTATGGCCTCTCCGAACGTAGGCTTCCGGATCAGTTTATTCTTCGTTTCTGCCATCTTATTTCTCCTTCTTTCTGGTAATGGTCATGGCACAGCCCTTTCCTTCCCCATCAGCAATGGTAGTGGGGAAATCGATGTCCACATTGGGGAAAGCCGCACAAATGGCATAATCGCAGTGGCCCAGCATATCCCGGCAGAACATCTTGATTTCTTCCGGCGCAAGCCCCAGTTCCTGGAGGGCTTCCACATGAGGACAATGATGGAAAATCTTCACCGCTTTGTCATCGTCCAACTCGGTGATTTCCTGCTGGAATACCTGGAGTCCGCCCCGGGAAGTCTGTCCCAGCAGGGCTTCTTTGGGCCCCACATTTTCGGCTCCGTATTTTTTGGCAATCTGCAGCCCCTGGTAATACCCGAAATCCCAGCTACCTTCCCGAATCACCCGGTTGGCATCCACTTCCGGATACAGTTCTTTCAGCTTCCGCCAGATGAAATAGATCTGCCGTGTCCGGTCCTTGTAGGCACCCAGGACAGCTTCCCGGAATTCTTCTGGTGTAGCAGGTTCATTGATCTGGCTTTTCTCCATAAAATCTGCAATTTCTTTTTGACTCATACAAATCTCCCCCTTATAGTGAATGTATACTATTATACATTAAATTCACGCTTCCATGTAAAATATTTTAAAATTTGCTTTTTCTGTTAACCATTGTCTGTTTTATGATCCTATTTGTAGGTATTCAGCTTCCAACAAAAAACGCCATTGCAGAAGGAACGTTCCCGTTCTTTCCCAATGGCGTTTTTCATTTACCCATCGTCGTCGGTCATCCATTCTTCCGCATCTTCGGTTCCCGGGTCCAGCAGACTGCCTGCATCAGGCAGATCACTGCCGCCACGGCTCCCATTCCGATCCAGAATACCGGTTCCACGTTCATCAGATTCATCATGGCAATCGCTCCTTTCGGGAATAATCGTTTATCGTTCGTCGTTCGTCGTTTTGGAAGGAACCCGCTCTCAGCGGGTTCCCTGAAGGGAAACGCTGCCCTGCGGCAGCTAACCCACCACCAGCCTTGCGGCTGGTCCCCCGCCCTTGAAAAGGGCGGATATACGCTCGGGCTGATGCCCATTGCTTTTTGTGGGTACAAGGGCATAAGGCCTGCTTATCCATTATCCGCCCTTTGCAAGCGAACGGTCCCCCGCCCTTGAAAAGGGCGGATATACGCTCGGTCTGGTGCCCATTGTTTTTTGTGGGTACAAGGGCGTAAGGCCCGCGTATCCACTATCCGCCCTTTGCAAGGGCGGGGGTATCCATGCGCAGCATGGGTGGTGGGTTAGCTGCCGCAGGGCAGCGTTTTCCTTCAACGGAATCTGCGGCCGCAGATTCCTTCCATCAGCCGATTACGGAATCTCAATGGATTCGCCGCTCCCACACCGATCCTGCTCTTCCCTCTTCCCTCTTCACTCTTCACTCTTCACTTTTCCCTGTTACAGCAAACTCCCGTAATGCCGGATGTAGGCCTTCTTGATGCTGGTAGTCAGCAGCATATATCCGGCCACTACCAGCGCCAGGAACCCGAAATACATCCCTGGCAGGGGCAGGAATCCCAGATCCCTTCCCAGAGCCCCGGTAAAGGGCAGCAGGGTGCACAGGGCAATGCCGCTGCCGGTCATGGCGGTCAGAAGCGCCGACGCATGGCTCTGGACAAAAGGCAGTTTGGGCGTCCGAAGCATGTGGATCACCAGAGTCTGGGTCCACATGGATTCCACGAACCACCCGGCCTGGAACAGGGCCTCATAGGCATCCCGCAGGTTCATGCCGGCAAAGACTCCCTGGCCCACCACTGCATCGGCAGCAATGTGGTTGTAGGTGACCCCGCCAGAAAGCATCTGAGGACAGATCACGAAATACAGCACCAGATAGGTGATCCAGTCGAACACCGAGCTGGTGGGCCCCAGCCACAGCATGAAGCTGCCGATGCTGGAAGCATCCCAGTTCCGGGGCACCTTCAGATAATCCTCGTCCACATTGTCCCAGGGAATGGCAATGCAGGAAATTTCGTACAGCAGGTTCAAGATCAGCAGCTGGAGACTGCTCATGGGCAAAAACGGCAGCAGAGCGCTGGCCGCCAGCACCGAGAACATGTTCCCGAAGTTGGAAGATGCAGTCATCTTGATGTATTTGATCATGTTGGCATAGGTTTTCCGGCCTTCCACGATTCCTTCTTCCAGCACCATCAGGCTCTTTTCCAGCAGGATGATATCCGCACTTTCCTTGGCGATATCCACGGCACTGTCCACGGAAATCCCGATATCCGCCATCTTGAGGGCCGGGGCATCGTTGATTCCGTCTCCCATGAACCCCACCGTATGGCCTTTGGCCTGGAGAGCGCCCACCACCCGGGCCTTCTGGTCCGGAGACAGCTTGGCGAACACGGTGGTTCCTTCCACTTCTGCTGCCAACTGTCCGTCATCCATTTTTTCCAGGTCGCTGCCCAAAAGGATGTGTTCCACCGGCAGCCCCACCTGACGGCAGATGCACCGGGTGGTCTTTTCGTTGTCCCCGGTAAGCACCTTGGTGGTGACCCCATGGTCCTTCAGAGCCTGGATGGCCTGACCGGCGCTTTCCTTGGGCGGATCCAGGAAGGCCAGGTACCCCATGAGCACCATGTCCCGTTCATCCTTGGACCCGAAAGCCCCTACCGGGGAAGGATTGATTTTCCGGGCCAGGGCGATCACCCTCATCCCCTCTTCATTCAGCTGGTCCGCTACCTGGCGGATTTTCCTCCGCAGGGCATCGGTGAGTTCCACCGTCCCTTCCGGCTGTTCCACCTGGCTGCAGATGGCCAGCATTTCTTCCACCGCCCCTTTGGTGATCATCTGGGTCCGGTTTTTGGGATCGATGACCACAACGGACAGTCTCCGCCGGGCAAAGTCAAAAGGCACCTCGTCCACCTTCCGGTAATTCTCCGACAGATCCACCAGCTTGGGGTCTGCCTTTTCCTCTTCTTCCGTTTTTTCAATAATGGCCCGATCCATAAAATTCTTGTACCCGGTCTGGAAATAGCTGTTCAGGTAAGCATACCGGAGCACCCGCTGACTGGACTGACCGTTGGGATCCAGATGGTATTCCAGAGCCACCTTGTCCTGGGTCAGGGTACCGGTCTTGTCCGTACACAGCACGTCCATGGCCCCAAAGCTCTGGATGGAGTTCAGGCTCTTCACCACCGTCTTTTTTTCCGACATGGAAACAGCCCCTTTGGCCAGACAGGTGGTAACGATCATGGGGAGCATTTCCGGCGTCAGCCCCACCGCCACAGAAATGGCGAACAGGAAGGCGGACACCCAGTCCCCTTTGGTAAATCCGTTGATGAAAAATACCAGGGGCACCATGGCCATCATGAACCGGATCAGTACCCAGGATACCGAGTTCACCCCTTTGGTGAAGTTGGTTTCCGGAGCCTCCTGGGCCATGGAGCTGGCCATGCTGCCGAACAGGGTGTGGTCCCCGATGCCCAGCACCAGACCGGTGGCGGAACCGGAAATCACATTGGTTCCCATAAAAGCCAGGTTGGACAGTTCCGTCACCGCTTTGTCCCCGCTGGCATCCACTTTATAAGGGACCTTCTCTTGAGGGGCGCTTTCCCCGGTCAGGGAAGCCTGGCTCACAAACAGGTCCTTGGCATCCAGGATCCGCAGATCCGCCGGTACCATATCACCAGTGGACAGCCACACCAGGTCCCCCACCGTCACGTCCTGGAGGGGAATTTCCTTCTTTTTGCCCCCGTCCCGGATCACCGTGCAGGTAGTAGTGATCAGTTCCAAAAGTTTCGCTGCCGCATCCCCGCTGCGGGTTTCCTGGACGAACCGGAGCACCCCGGAAATCAGCAGCAGGGTCAGGATGATGCATACCGTCACCGGGTTGAAATCATCCATGTTCCCGGAACGCAGGGGCAGGATGATGTCCGTTACCGTGGACACCCCCGCCAGCACAAACAGGATCACCGTAAAGGGATTCACAAAAGCTTCCACCAGACGGGCGGCTACGCTCTTCTTCTTTTCCCGGGTCACCTTGTTGGCCCCGTATCTGTCCCGGGAGGCCTCTGCCTGTTCTTCCGTCAGACCGGAAGCCCCGGTACCGTACCGGGCCATGGCTTCTTTCCCCTCCAGGGCAGCCGCTTCCAGGAGCCGGGCCTGGGCTTCATGGGCCGCCAGCTGGAATTTTTTGTCCATATTTTCTTTTTTCATGTTCTCCTCCTAAAGAAATCCGGGGGCCGTTCCCCCTCTTTAAGAGGCCGTCAGCTCAGAAACGCGCAGCAAAACCGGACCGGCACCGCCAGTCTGTGAAAATTCCGCTGCCCAAACCGTGAGGATGACTGCCTCCACCAGCACCGTCCATGCTTTGCCACCACCTTTCCAGGACTCAGATTCACATAACAGAAAAGCCGTCCGGGGGAAACCCGAACGGCACAAATGCAAAACACACTTCAGTGGAAACAGCTGCCAGCCGCTTTCACTGCCACCGTACGAGCTTTAACTCTACAGGGCGGTGAAACTGCATTATGCGGCGCCTTCTTGTTTGACGCAGCCTGTTCAGACCTACGCGGGATGTCTCCATCCTGTTGCGGCAGCAGTCCATATCCCTGTAGGAGCCTTGCCTACCGGAACTATTCTGTTGATACCCATACTATAGCAATATGCAGGGATTTTGTCAAGGATGAAACAGAAAAAAGGCTGTTGCATAGGCAACAGCCCTCGTCAACGGTCAACGTCACACCCTCTCATCTCTTGTCTTTCGGCAGGATGATCTGCTTCGGTCCGGTTTCTGCGCTTTCCGGCACCAGCACATCGTTGAAGCTGATGCTCCGGGTGTGGATGGTATGGCTCCACACGTGTTCGTGCCGGTGCAGGAAGCCCAAAATGGTAATGGGCACCCAGCTGTAGAGCAGCAGCGGATAGAACAGGGTGTAGAACCAGGACTTGGGGGCCGCGTTGATCTTGAACAGGATAATGGCCGGGATCACATACTGGGCCACCCCGATCACCTGCCACACATGGTAAGGCAGCAGGGCATAGAGCACATTGGTGTAGAAGGGCACAAAGTTGTAGATGGTGCTGCAGAGCACGAAGAAGGTGGAGATCAGCATGAAATAGGGCTGGAACACGTCGATGACCCCATCCAGGATCACAATGTCCCGCTTCCGGATCCCTTCCTTCAGCAGCTTCCCCATGTACCGGCCTGCCACATCGAACTGGCCCTGGGCCCACCGTTTCCGCTGGTTCCAGGAAGCCTTGAAGGTCTGGGGCTTTTCGTCGTAGATGATGGCATCCTGGCACCAGGTGGTGGGGATCCCTTCCAGCAGGCACTTCATGGTGAATTCCATGTCTTCCGTCAGGCAGGTGGCTTTCCACCCGTACTTTTTCAGCACTTCCGTGGCAATCACCATGCCGGTGCCCCCGAACACGCTGGAGAGCCCGATGGTATACTTGGCCAGGTGCCATACATGGTTCACGATCCAGAAGTTGATGGCGAAGGTGCCGCTGACCCAGCTGTCGTTGGGGTTCTTCACGTCCAGATACCCCTGGATCAGCCGTTCCCCTTTGCAGAACCGGTTGTTCATTTCCTTCAGGAAGTCCGGGTGCACCAGGTTGTCCGCGTCGAAAATGGCCACCGCATCATACTGTCTGTCCAGGGCAAACAGCTGCCGGAACATCCATTCCAGGGCGAACCCCTTCCCCACTTCCTCCTGATTGAACCGTTCGTACACAATGGCCCCGGCTTTCCGGGCCACATCCGCCGTATGGTCCTTACAGTTGTCGGCGATGACGAAAATGTCATACAGTTCGTCGGGATACCGGAGCATATGGAGGTTCTCCACCAGCTCCCCGATGACTTTTTCTTCGTTGTGGGCGGCCACGATCACGGCAAAGGTAGTCTTGGGCGTCAGGATCTTCTTTTCTTTTTTCCGGGGCAAAATGCCAAAAAGGGAAATCACAAAATAATAGATGGTGAAAAAGACGATCAGCACTTGGAGGGGAACCATGATGATGTCAAAATACGTGCTCATAAAACCTCTTGTTTCCTCCTCTTACTTAAAGACGGCCTGTTTCCCCGTCACTTTCACATACACAGCATTGAGCACCCCGCACAGGGTATAGGTGAACATGATCACAAAAGGCCAGGCCTTCAGATCGCTGTACAATACCAGAGCCCCCAGGATGAAAGAAATGATCACCGGCACCCGGAACAGGGGATTCCCATGGCCCTTGAAATCCGGATACTTTACATCACTGTACATCAGGCAGGCCACAGCCACCGTCAGGAGGGAGGTGAGCACCGGGCCGATCTGCATGCCTCCCAGCACGAAGGTGACGATGACGCAGGCTCCCGCCGGCGCCGGCATCCCCTGGAAGTATCCGTGGATATCGCTGACATTCACGTTGAACCGGGCCAGCCGCATGGCCGCCCCGAAGGCAAAAAGACCGGAGATGATCATCCCCGCCACTCCCAGTTCATGGAGGGAATAGGTATAGATCAGCACCGAAGGTGCCATGCCGAAGGAACACACGTCACAGAGAGAATCCATCTCCACCCCGAAAGGTCCGCTGACCCCCAGAGCCCGGGCGGCACGGCCGTCACAGGAATCGGCCAGGATGGCCAGGATAATGAAGATGGCTGCCAGGGAAAAATCCTTTTCCATGGACAGATAAATGGAAATCAGTCCCAGCATCTGGCTCAGTCCGCTGATGCTGTTGGGGACCATGCGTTTGTAGTTCATTCTGCTTTCTGCCTCCCGATGATACTGATACCGCCCTGCACCTTGTCCCCTTTCCGGACCAGGATCTCCACAGAGCGGGGAACCACCAGTTCCGTACAGGAACCGAACTTGATCATGCCGTAGCAGTCACCCTGTTTCAGCCGGCTGCCCAGGCTGGTCCAGGAAACGATCCGCCGGGCCAGGATCCCGGCAATCTGGATCACCAGGATCCGGTTGGTGCCGTTGTCCAGGCCGATGGCCATCCGTTCGTTCACAATGGGTGCCGAATCCTTGAAAGCCGGTTCGTACCCCCCACAGGTGTAGCGCATGTACTTCACCAGCCCCGTCATGGGAGCCCGGTTGGTATGCACATTGAACACGGACAGGAAAATGGTCACTTTCTTGGCCGGTTCGTTGAGATATTCTTTATCGAAAAACTCCTCTACCCCCATCACCGTACCGTCCGCCGGAGAATACAGGATATCAGGATCCTGCTTCACATCCAGCACCCGGTTCCGGAAGAAGTAGCCAAAATAAATCATCAGGACCGCCGGGGGTACTGCAAAAACCGGACCGGCCACATAACCGGCCAGGATGGTCACGGCCAGCATGGTCCCGATAAAGGGATAGCCTTCCTTTACTATATGGTATTTGTATTTGGTCACATCTTCACCTCCACCCATCGTTTTATTATACCTTATCTCAGTTTCTTTGTCCAAATCTGTACGGCAAAAAACGGTGGAGTCCAGACCCTGTTATTTCCGGCCGTGTTTGGCTTCCAGTACCTTCACCACGAATTTCGGCAGGGCCATCATCCGTCCCAGGCGGCTGGGCTGCTTGTACAGCCGGAACAGCCACTCCAGGGAAGCTTCCTGCATCCATTTGGGCGCCCGTTCCATTTTCCCGGCCAGCACGTCGAAGCTGCCTCCCAGGCCCACCCGCAGGGCAGGCTTCAGGGCATCCCGGTGTTCTTCCAGCCAGAATTCCTGCTTGGGAGCCCCCAGGGCCGCGAACAGCACCTGGGCTCCGCTTGCGTTGATCTGCCGGATGATGTCCGGTTCATCGGCTTTGGTGAAGTAGCCGTTCCGGGTGCCCACGATCTGCACCCCCGGGGCGATTTCCGCCGCCTTGGCGGCCGCTGCTTCCGCAATTCCCGGAGCCGCCCCGAACAGGAAGAATTTCGTGCCTCTTCGGGCCCCGTCCTTCAAAAGCTCCAGGAACAGGTCGAAACCGGCCACCCGTTCCGGCACCTGGTTCCCCAGGGTCCGTCCGGCCCACACGGTGCCGGCCCCGTCCGCCAGGATCAGGTCCGTTTTGTCCAGCAGGGCCTTGTAGGCCGGCATCTGCTGGGCCATCATGATGATTTCCGCATTGGCGGTGACCACCTGGGTAGGCAGATCCCGGTCCACCCGTTCCATAAGCCACGCCACTGCTTCCGCCATGGAAAAAGGAGTCACCGGCACTCCCAGGATATCCACAGCAGGTTTCTTGTTGTCCATAAGTCCACCTCACTATATCCGCCCTTTTCAAGGGCGAAGGGCCAGCCGTTACTTTCACTCTTCTATATCCGCCCTTTTCAAGGG
>ULYK01020607.1_pt1 | contig 20246 bp, 16 predicted proteins | sample 1962061 | NCBI WGS metagenome assembly ULYK01 (sample SAMEA4835860, study PRJEB28245) | human gut metagenome | biome: gut microbiome; material: fecal sample | place: Denmark | collected 2008
CGTGTCTTGTAAAGACTATGATGACGACATCAAGGACTTGCAGGAGCAAATCGACAAGCAGAAGACTGACTTGAGCGATAAGGTCACTGCCATTGAATCTTCTATCGCCAGCCTGCAAACGGCTCAGACCGGCTTGGAAGCCAAAATAGCAGAAGTGAAAGATGCCGCTGAAAAGGCTGCTTTGGAAGCTCAGAAGGCTGCTATTGCTGCGGCTGCAGAAGAACTCGCCGGTGTAAAGGCAGAGTTGGAAGCTGCTATCACTAAATTGCAGACTGCAACCGATGAGGAAATTCAGGCTGTAAAAGGTGATATTACTGAAATCGAAGCTTCTATTGCTGAAGTAAACGGTAAAATCAATGCTTTGCAGGCATTTCAGACAACTACCGAAGAAACTTTAGCTGCTTTGGCTGAGGCTGATACTAAATTGGCAGGCACACTGACTGCATTGGATGCTGAAGTGAAAGCCAATAAGGTAGCTATCGGTAAAAATGAATCTGCTATCGATGCTCAGAAAAAGGCTTTGGAAGCCTATATCTTGTCAAACGATGAGGCTGTAGCTGCCAATAAGACTGCCATTGAAGGTATTTTGGTTACATTGGGCGAACAACAGGAAATCTTGGATGGCCTGAAAGCATTCGATGTGAAAGAAACTCAGGATGCTATTGCGACTATCGAATCTAAACTGGCAACTATGGCTACTGAACTGACAACCTTGTCTAATCAGATTTCAGCAATCAACTCCAACTTGGATTTGGTTTGGGCTGCTATTGCCAAAGGTGTAACTCACGTTTCTCTGTATGCTTCGGCTAACGGTGCTATCATTAATGGTGAAAACGTAACTCTTAAGAATGCTGATATTGAACTGCTTTCAGCCAAATCAATCGCTGACTGGACTTTCGGTGAAGGAATGCCGGGTGCTGTTAAATTCACTAAGGGTGAAAGAAGCAAACTGAGAGCTACCTTGGTTGTTCGCGTTTCTCCCGTTACTGCAACTTTAAGTGCAGGAGACATTCACTTTATCAGTACTCAACTGGACGGTACTACTCCGGTAGACTTGGTTGAAAAAGGTTTGGTGAAAGTAACTGGTATAGAGCCTTATAAAGGTGAAGTGTTGTCACGTGCCGGTATTTCAGCAACAGGATTGTGGGCTGTAAACTTGGAAGTAGGAGATAACTATGATGAAACTGCTTATGACAAGGCAACAACCGTTGTTAAATCAGAAGAAAAAGATAAGTTGTTCGGCAATCCGGATTATAATGTAGTTACTGAAGAAAAGTCTGTTTTATTTGCGGTGAAGGTTGCGGATACAGACAATGCTGCTAGAGCTGCAGTTTCTGAATATGCTTTAGCGTTTACAAAAGATAATTCTGAAGCGAAATCAGTACTTGATTTTAATGTATGGGCCGGAACAGACGGTTGGAAAGTTGCTAATTTGCACAACCGCTATGAACGTAGTGAAGAAGATGCTACTACTACTGCTCCTGCAGAATATGAGTGGGCAGGCATTCCTGCTGCCACTCCTATATATGAGGGTGCTTTGGCTAATGTAGCAAAAGACGCTTCAGACAACCGCCAGTCTAAATGCTTGAATACAGCTGGAACAGCAGTTGCAAAACCTGTTGTATCTTCTACTGCAAATTCATTCAAAGTGAAATTGGCAGATGACATGTTGGCATCAGCTACTCACTTCTATGTGGTATTGGATAAAGAACGTGCTTTGTCTTCAGACGATTCTGAAATCAAGACTTGGACAAAACTTTATGAACCGAACATTACCGGTATCAATACTGTATATGATGTGAAGACTACAGGTGGTGAGGCAACAATCGGTTTCACTATCAATGATATCAATGACGTTATCGGTTTCCGTGTTTACGCTGTAAACTCTAACGGTACTTTGGTTGACCCGGATGGTCGTGCATTCTATGTACGCGTAGGTGCTGTTGCAGATGTAATCTCTGCTAAGACCACTATCATTGCAGATGCTAATGTCACTTACGATAAGAACTTATCTGATAAGGCTGACGTTGCAGCTGAAATGAAGGATAAGTATGCTGAGGCAAAAGGTACAATTGCTAGTGCAGAATTAGTAACTGATAAAGTCTATCGGTTGAGTGGCTTTTGGGCTGGTGAACCTTACAATAAAGATGCATTCCAGGTTCAATTTGAAATGCAAGATGGTTCTATTCAAGATATTACTTACTTTAATAGTAAAGATTTGAAGGAGTTGGCTAAGGTTAAGAGCATCTATACTACTCGTACAAAGGATATCGCTGAAACTGATTATGTTGACGACCAAGTTTATAACGGTACTATCAGCTTCAAGAATGATAAAGATGTAGCTATTGCCACTCTGAATGTATCTATGACTAAGGTTGTTCCGACTACATTGCCTGCAGGTACTGCATGGAAGGAAAATCAATTGCAAGCTGATAAGAAGACATACTTCTGCTATGTTCTTCCTGATGCATTTACTCCTGTAACTGCTACCGAAGCCACAATGAAGACCAATGAAATGTTCAATGTTGATACTAAGATTAGCAATGCAAACAAATATACATTCTTCTTCACTACCAACGATCCGATTGTAAATAGAAAGGTTGAAGGTTTCGGTAATACTGTTTTGAGTCTTGAAAAATCTAAGGATGAATTTGCAATGATTGATGATGTAACTCCTTATGATGTAGTTGTTAAGTACAACTATGGTAAGGTTTCATCTAAGACTCCTGATCAGGATATTGTAATAGATAATGCAGCAGATGGCTGGAAGGCTGTTTATAGCAATATTTATGGCAAGTCTTATACATTTGATTGGGCAAGTGAAGCTTATAAAAAAGCAGCACAATCCATTAAATATGGTGTAGACTTCAAATATACGACTGGTACGACTACTGTACCTTTGGATAAAGTAATCAAAGGCAAGAGCTCTTATTACGCCATCTACGATGGATTGTTGGCTGATGCAAACGGCTTGAAGATTGTAAAAGAGAAATGCTCTTTCGTAACAGTTTCAACAGGAGAAGAATCTGAATACTTCGAGATTAATTGGAATAATGGTAAACCTGAATCTTTGAAAGCTCTTAAGAAGGATTCTAATATTACCGACAATGTTCCTTCTATATTGAAGATTACAGTTCTGGATTGCTTCGGCAATGAACGCGTAATTGAAATGAACATGACAGTTGTTCCTAACGTTGCAAAATAATAGTTTTTAGAACAGGTTTTAAAAACTATTCCTAATAAAGCTTACCCTCATCGCAAATAATTGTGGTGAGGGTAAATTTTTTAGGGTCTCTTTGCTGAAAAGACTTATGAAAAGCTTGTTTAATTTTTTTTTCAATAATCATCTTATAGTTGTCCATTTGGTCATTACGGTATCTGACACAAATGACATATAATTATGTGTAGGTTTATGTCACCGTATGTGAATACTACTAAGATTGTTTATAAGAATAATGAAGGTAATGTTCAGAAATTCACATTATGGATTCCGATGGAAATTACTTACTATTGGGGTACTTTGAAAGCTGTAGCCAAGTGTGATGTTGAATCAACAAAAGCAAACCAGTAATAGAACAGGTATTGAATTATTAGCAGTTGAATAGATGGAAGGTACGTTGTTGTTTCAGCGTACCTTTTATTATTGGTGGGCTAATCTTAATTGTATTGCAAATGAAAATGGATAAAATCGTTTTTGTTTTATTATTAGGTTGCTTGTCGTTTTAGTTTTTCCACTCAGGGATGTAATGAACTTAAATATAAGATTGAATTTGCAAAGATAGATGAAGAGAGAACTGATTCCGATAGAATGGATATTATTCTCTCTTCACTTTTATTTTTTAGAAAATAGACTCTTGTGTCTGTGTGGTCAGCAGCTCCAACGCCTTGATTCCCATAACCGAGTTTCCTTTCCGGTTTAATCTCGGGCTCCATACTGCTACCGAATAACGTAACGGATAAACAGCCGCTATGCCACCGCCCACACCACTTTTTCCGGGCAGACCCACAAGGTAAGAAAACTCTCCCGCTTCATCATAAAAGCCGCATGTCTGCATAATGGCATTAATACGCTTCACTTGCGACGCAGTAAGGTTGATATCCCCAAATGTGAATGGCTGTTTGTGGTTGGCAAAAGCCAGAAAAGCTTTGGATAAATCATAGCAACTCATTTCAACAGAACATTGGAGAAAATAGAAATGGAGAACGCGTTCGATGTCATTCTCTATATTATGATGATACTTCAGCAGATTGGCGATGGCTGCGTTCAGGTAACCTTTTTCACGTTCGGATGCCGCTACTTCTTCATTGTAATTAATAGTATCGTTTCCACAAATATTACGGATAAAGTGGAGGAAATCTTCTTCGGGGTGTGACAGATGCTTTAAAAGTATATCTGCCAATACAATGGCACCGGCATTGATGAACGGATTGCGGGGAATTCCTTTTTCAACTTCTAACTGTACAAGGGAATTGAATGCAGTGCCCGATGGCTCTTTTCCCACTCTTTTCCATAGTTCGTCTCCCTCAAGGCTGAGGCATACGGCAAGTGAAAAGACTTTCGAAATACTCTGGATGGAGAAACGAGTGTCAGCTTGTCCCAGCATGAAAGTTTCTCCTTGAATGGTATTGATGCAAATGCCAAACTGATCCGGGTCTACTTTTGCCAATGCAGGAATATAGTCAGCCTGTTTGCCGATGCCGGCAAAAGGCTGTATCTCCTGATAAATATTTTCGAGTATCTGCTGATAATTCATGGTACAGATATTTTATATTTCAATATAATCGCCGTTCAGCTTAATCAGTTCAATCAGTTTCTCTACCGCCTGCTCTTCGGGGATATTTTTTTCGATGCATTTTTTTTTCTTATAAAGGCTGATTTTACCTCGTCCGGCTCCTACATAACCGTAATCGGCATCCGCCATTTCGCCCGGTCCGTTGACGATACAGCCCATGATGCCTATCTTTAAGCCTTTTAAATGAGAGGTGGCGGCTTTGATTCGGGCAATAGTCGATTCCAAGTCATATAAGGTGCGACCGCAACCGGGGCATGAGATGTATTCTGTCTTGCTGGTGCGGATACGTCCGGCTTGCAGGATACCGAAAGCGGTAGTATCTATTACGGTGTGTGGCAGTGAGCCTTGATTATAAATGAAGATACCGTCACAGAAACCATCAAAAATCAATGCACCCATATCGGCGGCTGCCTTAATCTGTAAGTTCTCCGCTTCTTCTTCCTGATAGTATTGGAAGAATACAACAGGATTTTCCAGTCCTTCCGTCATCAGTTCATGCACCATGGCGCGGTATTCACCTAACCGGTTGGGGTGATTGCTTTGTGCAATGATAACCACTTCCGGGTGTAACTTGAGTGCGGCAATCACTTCTTCATTCATTGCCATATAAGGTAGGAACAGGAATTTTAACTCAGCCTGAGTATGATGTAGCTCTATCATTTGCTGATAGTTGAATGCAGGATACACATTCTTCTCTTCAGGGTTCCAGGCATCGGCATCTACCAGATAAGCTGTTTCCTTATTACGTAATTCAGGAACTGTTTGTCCACAATAAATGTAATCGGGCTTGAATTGTGGATTGACTTCGTTCTCTCCTTCCAAACGTTCGGCAATTACTACCGGAAGATTATCTCCGCCAATGTTGCGCACAGCTTTTGTTTTACGGCGTGAAGGGGAGAGATAATTGAATTCCGGCGATTCTTTTCCGGGAATGAAAGGGTGGTTTTCACGTGCCAGTATATAGTCGACCAGTTTACGAGCTACCGGAATTTCTGCTTCCGGGGCTTCGCTCAATGATACGCGGATGGTATCTCCCAAACCATCGGATAACAATGCACCGATGCCTAAAGCTGACTTGATACGTCCGTCTTCACCGTCACCGGCTTCGGTTACACCCAGATGGAGTGGGAATGCCATGCCTTCTTTTTCCATTTCCGCTACCAGCAGACGAACAGTTTTTACCATGACAACCGTGTTGGAAGCCTTGATGGAAATTACGACATCGGTGAAATGTTCTTCTACGCAGATGCGGAGAAATTCCATGCACGATTCTACCATGCCTTCGGGGGTATCGCCATAACGTGACATGATGCGGTCTGACAGAGAACCGTGATTCACACCAATACGGATGGCGGTATGGTTCTCCTTACAAATATTCAGAAAAGGAACGAAGCGGGTACGTATCTTTTCTATTTCTTGCGCGTACTCTTCATCGGTGTATTCCAACTTCTTGAAAGTGCGTCCCGGGTCTACATAGTTGCCCGGATTGATACGTACCTTTTCTGCGTATTGTGCCGCTACATCGGCTACTTTGGGGTTAAAATGCACATCGGCTACCAAGGGGGTGTCATAGCCTTGTGAACGTAATCCGATATTTATATTTTTCAGGTTTTCGGCTTCGCGTACACCCTGTGTGGTGAGACGCACGTATTCACCGCCTGCATCGATAATCCGTTTGGCTTGTTCTATGCAAGCGTCGGTATCCATTGTTATGGTATTGGTCATACTTTGGATGCGGATGGGGTTAGCACCGCCCATCGGAGTGGCTCCAATGTTTACTTCAGAGGCTTCCCGGCGTGAATAGTTGAATAAATCGGTCATGGTTAATTCCTTATCTTTAAAGAGGTTGTAAATGTTCGTTTTAAATTTTCGGGCAGAAAATATTCTTTCCTTCTAATCAGGATAGGATATTTTCTGCCCGTGTTTTTTATAGCGCAGCTTTTCAGCGATGCTTATGTAAAGAATCAATTCGTCTTATATTCGAACTTTACTTCTTTCAATTCTTCATTGGCTTTCACTATTTTCTTTTTCAAGCCGGTTTTGTAATCTGCAAATTTAGCTGCGAGCTCTGTATCACTCAAAGCCAACATCTGTACGGCCAGAATAGCGGCATTCATTGCACCGTTGATGGCAACTGTTGCAACCGGAATTCCGGGAGGCATCTGGATGATGGAATAGAGTGCGTCCACACCGTCGAGAACAGACCCTTTCACGGGGACGCCAATGACTGGCAGTGTAGTGTTGGCGGCAATTACACCGGGCAATGCTGCGGCCATGCCTGCTGCAGCAATGATGACTTTAATGCCACGACCGGCAGCGTTCTTGGCAAACTCTTCCACTGCTTCGGGTGTACGGTGTGCCGATAGAGCGTTCATCTCGAAAGGTACGTGCATCTCGTCCAGTAGCTTGGCAGCCTTTTCCATGACAGGAAGGTCGGAGGTGCTGCCCATGATAATACTTACAATAGGTTCCATTGAATATTTCTTCTGTATTTTATTCGTTTACTAAAGCTTTGTAGGCTTCGGCATCCATCAAATCATTGATGTCATTTGCATCGTTAGGTTTGATTTTAACCAGCCAACCTTTGCCATAGGGATCTTGGTTGACCAGTTCGGGGTTGTCAGCCAATGCTTCGTTTTGTTCTAAAACTTCTCCTGCAACCGGAAGGAACAGGTCTGATATAGTCTTTACTACTTCGATAGTACCGAAAACTTCTCCTTTTTCCAAAGTCTCGCCTTCGGTAGTGATGTCTACGAAAACGATGTCGCCCAATTGTTCTTGTGCATAATCGCTAATGCCTACGTATGCGATATCACCTTCTACGCGTATCCATTCGTGTTCCTCGGTATACTTTACATTGTTTGGGAAATTCATAATGCTTTTAATTTATAAGGTTAATACTAAAATTTTTTTTCAAATAAACAAAATTCCTATGACACCGCAAAACAATCCGACAATAAATCCTGCCAGAACTTCTAATAATGTGTGTTGCTTTACGATGATGCGTGCTGTCCCCAGCATTCCTGATAGCAAAATGAAAAAGCAAAGCCATGATACAGGATTGAAATTGAAGATCAGGCTGTATGACAACAGACCGCCTACCATCATGCCGCTACTGGCAACATGGGTGCTGATTTTCCATTTGAAGTTTATCACAATGCAGATGACCATGCAGATGAGTGTGGCTACAATGATGCCCGACATATAGCGTGGCAAATGAATCTTGTACATCGTAAGCAGGCAGGCTACATAGCTGACAATGGTTAGGGCGTATGGGACGAATCGTTTTTCACGATGACCCAGTTCATGGATACCCCAGCCGTTTATTTTCTGAAAAAGATAAATGGCAAGCATCGGCATCAAGATGGTAAAGCAATACACGATACCCAACACCACCAACTTATATTGGAGGGGCATGATGCGTAAATAGGTGAAAAAGAATAATAAGAAAAAGGCAAGAAATGGAACCATAAAAGGTGTGAATATGCCTGATATGATGCGTGAACCTATTTCTAATGGGTCACTTTTTCCAATCTCTTTTAAAGAACCGGTGGTTTCGTTTGCTTCCATATTTTTATCTTCTTAATCGTGCAACAGGAATATTTAACTGCTGGCGATATTTGGCCACGGTGCGGCGTGCAATGGGGTATCCCTTGGCTTTCAGTATTTCGGCCAGTTCGTCGTCAGTATAGGGTTTTTCTTTGTCTTCGTTGTCTACACATTCCTTTAGTATGCGTTTTATTTCGCGAACGGATAATTCTTCACCATCTTCGGTGGTGTAGCCGTCACTGAAGAAGAACTTCAACGAATATATGCCGTAGTTTGTTTGCACATATTTGCTGTTGCTGACGCGTGAGATGGTAGAGATATCCAGTTTGGCGCGTTCTGCCACATCTTTTAATATCATCGGTTTCAATAGTGACTCGTCTCCTTCAAGGAAAAACGGACGCTGGATGTCGATGATAGTCTGCATGGTGGTGAGTAAAGTGTGTTGTCGTTGTTTTACGGCATTGATAAAACCTTGTGCGGCATCTACTTTCTGTTTTAAAAACATCAGAGCGTCTTTTGATTCTTTACTTTGATTTTCTTTGTTACGTGTATGTTCGTCCAGTAGTTCGGTAAACTCACGGCTGAGGCGCAGTTCGGGAACATTGCGGTTGTTCAGATTGAGGGTGATGGTACCGTCATCGAATGTTTCTACAATAAAATCGGGGATAATCTGCTGGAAATTACGCCCCATGGCTTCGCCCAATGAACTTCCCGGACGCGGGTTTAATTTGGTAAGTTCGGCCAATGCTTCGTTATATTGCTCTTCGGTGATACTCAGTTTCTGAATTATTTTATCTTTGTTTTTACGGGTGAACTCATCGCAGCATTTTCCGATAATATCCAGTTCTATCTGTTTTAGTGGGGAATCTGCTTTACGGTTGATCTGAATGAGCAGACACTCTTGAAGGTTGCGTGCACCGATGCCGGCCGGGTCGAAATCCTGAATGATTTCGAGTATTTTGTTCAGTTCGCTCTCTGTGGTATAGATTCCACGATAAATGGCAAGCTCGTCCATGACGGATTCTATGCTTTTACGCAGGAGTCCGTCATCATCCAACGATCCGATCAGGTATTCGGCTATTTCGCGCTGTTCGTCAGTCAGGTCTTGCATGGCAAGCTGCTCTTTCAATATTTCGTAGAAGGAAACAGCATCCGAGAAAGGTATCTCTTCGGCTACTCCTTCGCGGCTGCGGTTGTGTTCCTGCAATTTATAGTCGGGGATGTCATCCTCGGTACGATAATCTCCCAGTGAAATGTCATCGTTGGGTTCCGAGTTATCGTTATTATCTTCATTTCCTTCAAAGTCAGTACTCTCTTCCCCGTTTTCGGGCGTTTCTCTTCCTTCCTCCAAGGCCGGATTGTCCAGTATCTCAGAATGAATACGTTCTTCCAGCTCCACGGTAGGCAATTCCAACAACTTCACAACAAGGATTTGTTGTGGTGACAGTGTCTGTACTTGTTGTTGGGCTTGTGTTTGTACTTGACGTGAGCCTTGTGCCATAATCTCTTTACTATTTTTGGGGGCAAAAGTAGCGATTTGTATCGTAATAATCTTCCTTTTTGCCGGGATAATTTTAGGGGTTCATCCTAATATTATTAATAATTGAAGCTGCTTCCGCCCAGAAATTCTCTTAATAAGGAGGTTGGAGGCAATTCTTTATCTTGCACAGATACGAAATATTCGAGGAACTTACGGAGGCGGTAGGCTTCCGAGTATTCCGGTCGGTTATTGGGCACTTTCCGCAGAATAGGTTCCAGATAATCTTTTAAAACAGCAAGCTCGAACAATAATGCAGAGTTGAACATGGCATCTGCATTTTCCTGATAAGGGAAAATCCATTTGTCTTCTCCGGCACGTACGCTGGGCCAACGGCTGATGGTGTCTTCTGCCGAATATCCACGATATTTGTAGTCACGGACAATGCGGCGCAACAGCCGGTTGTCGGTAGTAGGGATATAGTTATGGTTGTCCAATAAGATGGTTGTCAGGGCCGATACATATATTTTGTATTTATTTTCAGCCGGGATATGCGGAGTCAGTTCAGGGTTCAGTGCGTGGATACCTTCCAAAATCAGTATCATATTATCATCTATCTTCAGATAGTCTCCTTTGAACTCACGTTGACCGGTGGAGAAATTAAAACGGGGCAGTTCGACTTGCTCTCCACGAAGCAAAGCCTCCAGTTGTTGATTAAAAAACTTCAAGTCCAAGGCATAGAGGGATTCATAGTCATAGTTGCCGCTCTCATCTTTAGGGGTATCTTCTCTATTTACGAAATAGTCATCCAACGAAATAGGATAAGGTCTCAGGCCATTGGCCATAAGCTGGATGCTGAGTCGTTTGCTGAATGTCGTTTTTCCTGATGAGGAGGGACCGGATATCAGAATCAGTTTGACTCCTTGGCCGTTTTTCCCACGATTATAGATTTCATCGGCGATGTTTGAAATCTTTTTTTCCTGCAAGGCTTCGGATACGTTGATTAAGTCGGTAGCATGACCATTGTTGCAGACTACATTGAAGTCGCCCACAGTGCCTATGCCTAAAATCTGATTCCAGCGACGGTGTTCCTTAAATACATCCAACATCTTTTCTTGTTTTACAACTTCCTCCAGTTTGTCGGGGTTTTGTCGGTTGGGAACACGAAGTAACAGTCCGTCATAGTATTTCACTATATCGAACAAGCGGATGTATCCGGTGCTGGGCAGCAGGCTGCCATAATAATAGTCTATAGTGTCTCCTAACGTATAATAAAAGGAGTAAAGATTGCCCGAAGTTTCCAGCAGTTTTACTTTATCCATCATTCCTTTTTTGCGGAACAACTCTACCACTTCGGTGGTTTGACATTCAAATCGATAGAAGGGAATATCTTCTTCAATGATTTCCTGCATGCGTTTCTTGATGCGCTGTACATCGTCCAACCCTATTTCTCTGCCGATGTGTAAATCACAATAGTATCCTTTGGAGACGGGATGCTCCAGCACGATGCTTCCGTCGGGATAAAGATCTTCGACAGCTTTGCACAGCACAAAGCATAACGAGCGGACATAAGTACGCATGCCCGAGGAACTTAATATATTCAGGAATTCTACATCTTTATTATTATAGGCTCTGTAGTTGAGTCCTTCTACCTTATTATTAACCTTGGCACTGACAGGTCCGTAGGGGATATCTAAATTAAAACCATTATAAATATCCAAAAGTGAGCTTCCAATTGGGAAACTTTTAATAATATTGTTATTTTTGCAACATATTTGTAACATAATCGTAATGTTTATTACTAACGTAGTGAAATCGGCTGTTAATTTACCGAATAAAAGGGAGATAAGCCAATTCCTACCAAATTAATTGATGATGGAATATTCTTTTTATGATTTCTTAAAGCTGCTGGGTTCACTGGCGCTATTCCTTTACGGAATGAAAATCATGAGTGAGGGCCTGCAAAAGTTTGCAGGTGACAGGCTTCGTAAAATTCTCACGGCGATGACCACCAACCGGGTAACCGGAGTTCTAACAGGCGTGCTGATTACAGCATTAATCCAATCTTCTTCTGCCACTACCGTTATGGTAGTCAGCTTTGTGAATGCAGGGCTGCTGACATTATCCCAGTCCATTGGAGTAATTATGGGAGCCAATATCGGTACTACCGTAACTGCATGGATTATATCAGCGTTGGGCTTTAAGGTAGATATCGCTGCAATGGCTCTCCCACTTTTAGCTGTTGGTGTGCCATTGTTATTTTCTGGAAAGAGTAACCGTAAATCCATAGGGGAGTTTATTTTCGGTTTCTCTTTTTTGTTTATGGGTCTTTCTTTACTCAAAACAAATGCACCGGACTTGAGTAAAAACCCGGAGATGTTGTCTTTTGTGCAGAATTATACAGACATGGGCTTTGGCTCTGTGATGCTGTTTGTATTGATAGGTACAATATTGACGATGATTGTGCAGGCATCGGCTGCAACAATGGCTATTACCCTGATTATGTGTGCCAATGGTTGGATTAGTTTTGAACTTGGTGCTGCTTTGGTATTAGGTGAGAATATTGGTACTACCATTACAGCTAATCTAGCTGCATTGACTGCAAATACGCAGGCCAGGAGGGCTGCCTTAGCTCACTTGGTATTTAATGTTTTCGGTGTTATCTGGGTGTTATGCCTGTTTAAGCCGTTCACAATGGGGGTGTCATGGTTTGTAGAAGATATAATGAAGACGCCGGATCCTGCTGTGGCTGTTTCTTTTAAATTATCGGCTTTTCATACGACATTTAATATATGCAATGTGTTGATTCTTATTTGGTTTGTGAAGTTGATAGAGAAAACCGTTTGCAAGATTATCCCCCAAAGAGAGCAGGATGAGGAATATCGTTTGCGTTTTATTACAGGCGGTATGCTTTCTACGGCAGAGCTTTCTATATTACAGGCGCGAAAAGAAATCAATCTGTTTGCCGAACGCACTCACCGTATGTTTGGTATGGTGCGCGATTTGTTGCATACAACGAATGAGAATGATTTCAATAAGCTGTTCAGCCGTGTAGAGAAGTATGAGAATATCAGTGATAGTATGGAGGTGGAGATAGCCAATTATCTGAATCAGGTTTCGGAAGGACGTTTGAGTTCTGAAAGTAAGCTTCAGATTCGTTCGATGCTTCGTGAGGTGACAGAAATAGAAAGTATAGGTGACAGTTGCTATAACTTGGCCCGTACCATCAACCGCAAGCATCGCAGTGAAATGGATTTTACACAGAAACAGTATGATCATATCGAACAGATGTTTAAGCTGACAGATGATGCATTGAGCCAAATGATTGCGTTGGTAGAAGATGAACATCATACTATTGATGTGAATAAGTCTTTCAATATCGAACACGAAATCAATAACTATCGCAATCAGTTAAAGAACCAGAATGTGCTGGATGTGAACAATAAGGAATATGATTATCAGATGGGAGTACACTATATGGATATTATTACCGAATGTGAAAAGTTGGGTGATTATGTAGTTAATGTAGTGGAAGCCGGCAGTAATGTGAAAGAAAAGAAAGCATAAGCCCGAATTCACACTCGTGATAGAATAGGTTGGATATAAAGTACACGGCAGACAAAATCGAGAGTTATATACTAAAAGTGAGATAATGTCTATATTTATTTTTCTGAAACTGATAGGGTCGCTGGCGCTTCTTATGTATGGCATGAAGACCATGAGTGAAGCTCTGCAGAAACTGACAGGTGGGCAACTTCGCCATTTCCTTGGAGCAATGACGACCAATCGGTTTACAGGACTGCTGACCGGGGCGTTTGTAACGGCTTCCGTACAGTCTTTTACTGCTACTACGGTGATGACCGTTAGTTTTGTTAATGCCGGATTACTGACATTGGCTCAAGCTATATCTGTCATTATGGGAGCTAATATCGGTACAACGGTGACTGCATGGATTATGTCAGTGTTCGGTTTTCAGATAGACATGAATAACCTCATTTTCCCTCTTTTTGCTTTAGCCGTTCCTCTTATTTTTTCTAATAAAAGCCAGAAAAAGTCTTTTGGAGAATTTATATTTGGCTTTGCATTTATGTTCTTGGGATTGACGACATTGCGTGAAAATGCTATGCACATGGATTTGGAACATAATGCGGCAATCCTTGGTTTCATTACTTCTTGCAAAGAGTGGGGATTTTTGTCTATCCTGTTGTTCCTTTTGATTGGCAGTATCATAACTATGTGTGCCCAATCATCGGCGGCAGTAATGGCTATTACTTTGATTCTTTGTTCGAGTGGTGTGCTTGACTTGTATTTGGGTATAGCCTTGGTAATGGGTGAGAATATCGGTACGACCGTAACCTCGAATATTGCTGCATTGACAGCAAATGCTCAGGCGAGGCGTGCAGCATTGGCACACTTTATCTTTAACACGTTTGGTGTGATATGGATATTGTGTATCTTCCATCCGTTTGTCAATATGGTAAGTGATATGGTTGAACATCTTTTTCCCGGGGGGAATCCTGAGGTGGCTATTACTTATAAGCTTTCTGCCTTTCATACAGCATTCAATATTTGTAATGTGCTGATTCTTATTTGGTTTATTAAACCGATAGAGAAGATAGTGTGTTGGGTAATCAAACCTAAAGAAGATGAAGAAGAATTCCGACTGCGCTTTATTACCGGTGGACTGTTGTCGACGGCCGAACTTTCTATTGTTCAGGCTCGTAAAGAGATCAATTTATTTGCTGAACGTACCCGCCGTATGTTTGGTATGGTACGTGACTTGCTTCATACATCGAATGAAAATGATTTCAATAAGCTTTTCAGCCGCATTGAAAAGTATGAGAATATTAGTGATAATATGGAATTGGAGATTGCCAATTATTTGAATCAGGTGTCTGAAGGTCGCTTGAGTTCTGAAAGCAAATTGAAGATTCGTGCCATGTTGCGTGAGGTGACGGAGATAGAAAGTATTGGCGACAGTTGCTATAACCTTGCGCGTACCATTAACCATAAATATCGGGGTAATGAAGACTTTACCGAGAAACAGTATAGCCATATTCATCAGATGTTCCAACTGACTGATGATGCTTTGAATCAAATGGTGTCTTTGGTGGAGGATGAGGGGCATCAAGTGGATGTGAATAAATCTTTTAATCTTGAGAATGAGATAAACAACTATCGTAGCCAGCTGAAGAATCAGAATGTGCTGGATGTGAACAATAAGGAGTATGATTATCAGATGGGTGTGCACTATATGGATCTTATCGGTGAATGTGAAAAGCTGGGTGACTATATAGTTAATGTAGTTGAGGCACGGACAGATATGAAAGAGAAGAAATAGTGCTGTTCTTTTTATATCTCATTGTAGTGATATAAAAAGCGTGAGTATCTGTACGAACCCACGCTTTTTTATAGAATTATTTTTGGTTGATTACTTTTCGATATCAATCAATTCAACTTCGAAAATCAAAGCAGAGAAAGGTTTGATTTGGCCGGTACCATGTAAACCGTAAGCCAGTTCTTGCGGAATATAAAGTTCCCATTTTGAACCGACCGGCATCATAGTCAAGGCTTCTGTCCATCCTTTGATCACTTGGTTAGCACGAGTAGTGTAGGGTTCCTTGCGGTCGTATGAACTATCGAACTGAGTTCCGTCAATCAAAGTACCTTTATAGTTTACTTTTACAGTTGAAGAATCGGTAGGGATGGCACCTTTACCTTCTTTGATAACTTTGTATTGAAGACCGCTGGGAGTAGTTTTTACACCTTCTTTTTTTGCATTTTCAGCCAAGAATTTTTCTCCTGCGGCTTTGTTGTCTGCATATTTGGCTTCCGTAGCTTTTGCCTGAATAGCTTCTGCTTTAGTCTGAACAAACATGTTGGCTTCTTCTACAGGCATAACGTTCTGCTTTTTCAGAGTTGCGACAAAACCTGCCAGGAAATTTGCTTTATCCAAGCTTTGAGTAGAATCGTTGCCAAATAAGCGTTGGCTCATCATGTCAAACATACGTCCGCCTACTTGCTGTCCGACTTGCAGACCTACCATATATGCAACGTCTTTGGGACTTGTTTTGTTGGCTCCGTCTGTAACACCTTTAAGGAATTCTGCCATGTAAGTACTGTCAACGCCTTGTTGTTGAAGATACATATCCAATCCCTGTGTATTAGCAACACCCATCATATAAGAAAGTGAGTCTACATCATTCTTCATGTTTGCTTTTGGTGCCTGAGCTGTACAAGATGCTAAGCTGGCAGCGGCAGCGATAGCTACAAAAAAACTAATTTTTTTCATTTGCCTTAAATACTTTAATATTATAATACTTCAATTAATTCTACATCGAAAATCAATGTGCTGTGAGGAGGAATCATTTCGCCGGCTTGCTGTGCGCCATAGGCCAATTCCGAGGGAATGAATAATCTCCATTTAGAGCCTTCCGTCATTAGTTGCAAGGCTTCTACCCATCCTTTAATCACTTGATTAACACCGAATACAGCCGGTTCACCGCGTTTGATAGAACTATCGAACAATGTTCCGTCAATCAATGTACCTTCGTAATGACATTTCACACGGTCGGTAGCCCCCGGCTTTTTACCATTACCTTCTTTGATGATTTCATATTGCAAGCCGCTGGGGAGTGTTACTACTTCAGGTCTTTTAGCATTTTTTTCCAGGAAAGATTTGCCCTTTTCAATATTTGCTGCATTCATTTTAGCTTCCAGTTCTTCGAAATATTTGTTCACGATTTCGCGCGCTTCATTATGACTGATAGCTGTCTCTTTTCCATCTAATACGTCTTTAATTGCCTGAGCAAAGTCATTCACATTGATACCTTGAGCACCCATGCTCAGCAAATTTTGGCCGATTCCCAGGCCGATAGCGTAACTAAATTTATCCATAACTGTTTATTTTATAAGATGTTTTTCTACAAAACGCACAAAGGTAGGTCTTTTATTTGAATGATTATGATTTTAACAATTTAATTTTTCTTATTTTTGTGTGTCTAGTTTAAAGAGGAGGCTAAAAATGAAGAATTTAGTGATTCTGACCGGTGCCGGAATGAGTGCCGAGAGTGGTATTAGTACCTTTCGTGATGCGGGAGGACTATGGGATCAATATCCTGTGGAGCAGGTGGCTACTCCCGAAGGGTATGTTGCGAATCCTCAGTTGGTGATTCAGTTTTACAATGAGCGTCGTAAACAGTTGTTGCAGGTTAAGCCGAACCGGGGACATGAACTGGTAGCTGAACTGGAGAAGTATTTTAATGTAACTGTTATTACTCAAAATGTTGATAATCTACATGAACGGGCCGGTAGCAGTCATGTGATTCATTTGCATGGCGAGTTAACGAAAGTTACTTCTACTTTGCAACCCAATAATCCTAACTATATAAAAGAATTGAAGCCGGAAGAATTTGAGGTAAAGATAGGAGACCTTGCTGCTGACGGCTCGCAATTTCGTCCTTTTATAGTGTGGTTCGGGGAGTCTGTACCCATGATTGAAAAGGCGATTGAGTATGTCGAAACGGCTGATGTTTTCTTGATTATAGGGACTTCTTTAAATGTATATCCGGCAGCCGGATTGTTAAATTATGTGCCCCATGATGTCCCTGTCTATTTAATAGATCCCAAAGAAGTGCCTATAGCTTCGGACCGAAAAGTGTATGCCATACGCAAAGGCGCTTCGGACGGTATGGAGGAATTGAAAAAAATATTGGTGAGATAGCTTGTACATGAACAAATTCATAGTATATTTGTTATGTATTTATTAAAAGAACATTTGAAACATAAAACTGAAACAATTATGAAAAAGTACGTTTGCGTAGTATGTGGTTGGGTATACGACCCAGAAGTAGGAGATCCGGAAGGTGGAATCGCTCCGGGAACAGCATTTGAAGATATTCCAGATGATTGGGTTTGCCCTCTTTGTGGAGTAGGTAAAGATGATTTTGAAGTTCAGGAAGATTAATTCCGGTTCATAAGCAGCATATCAATTAAGTGGAAGAATTCCGCAGGATAATCAGATGGCGCAGCTAATTATTGGTTGCGCTTTTTTATTGTTGTCCTTACATGATTGTGATAAAAAGAAAAGCGCAACCTATATTTCAGATTGCGCTTTATATAAGAGTTGAATAGTTTTATTTTTTTTCTTGTCTTTCAGGACGAGGCAGCAATACTTTGCGAGAAAGTTTGAATTTGCCTGTTTTCGGGTCAATATCAAGTAATTTGACTTCGATTTCGTCACCTTCTTTCAAGCCGGCTTCTTCGATTGTTTCGAGACGTTTCCAGTCTATTTCGGAAATGTGCAACAGACCGTCTTTGCCGGGCAGGAATTCAACAAAAGCACCGTAAGGCATGATAGAACGAATTTTGCCTACGTATACTTCGCCAACTTCAGGAACAGCAACGATACCTTTAATGATACGCATAGCGTCATCAATACATTTCTTGTTAGTTCCGGCAATTTCAATACGACCTACACCGTCTACTTCTTCGATAGTGATAGTTGCACCGGTTTCTTCCTGCATACCTTGAATAATCTTTCCGCCCGGACCGATAATGGCTCCAATGAATTCTTTAGGAATAGTCATTGTTTCAATGCGAGGAGCATGGGGCTTCAGTTCAGCACGAGGCTCAGCAATGCATTCAGTAATCTTATCAAGAATGTGCATACGTCCTTCTTTGGCTTGATTCAATGCTTTTTCCAGGATGTCGTATGATAAACCATCGACCTTGATATCCATCTGTGTAGCAGTAATACCGTCACGGGTACCGGTAACCTTGAAGTCCATATCTCCCAAGTGGTCTTCGTCACCAAGAATATCAGACAATACAGCATATTTTTCTTCACCGGCATTCTTGATCAATCCCATTGCAATACCTGAAACGGGCTTCTTCATTGGTACACCTGCATCCATTAATGCCAAAGTTCCGGCACATACAGTAGCCATTGAAGATGAACCGTTTGATTCAAGAATATCAGAAACTACACGTACAGAGTATGGATAGTTAGCCGGTACTTGTCCTTTTAATGCACGCCATGCCAAGTGACCGTGACCAATTTCACGACGGCCTACACCACGTTGAGCTTTAGCTTCACCGGTTGAGAAAGGAGGGAAGTTGTAGTGTAACAGGAAGCGTTCTTTATGCTGATCCAATACATCGTCTACCATTTTTTCATCCAGTTTTGTTCCTAATGTAACAGAACTCAAAGACTGAGTTTCACCACGAGTAAAAATAGCAGAACCATGAGGACCGGGCAGATAGCCTACTTCACACCAGATGGGACGGATTTCTGTGGTCTGACGTCCGTCAAGACGCTTACCTTCGTCAAGAATGCAACGACGCATTGCCTCTTTTTCTACATCGTGATAATAGCGGTCGATTAACGGAGCTTTTTCTTCCAGTTCTTCTTCTGTATACTGAGCCTTGAATTCTTCGCGGATAGCATCGAATGCATCTTGGCGTTCGTGCTTATTTCTGTTTCCGGATGCAGCAATAGCGTATGCCTTTTCGTAGCAAGCGTCATGGACAGCTTTGCGGAGTTCTTCATCGTTCTCTTCGTGGCAATATTCACGTTTAACAGTAGAACCCACTTCTTCCATCAATTCCATTTGAGCTTTACAGTGGATTTTGATTGCATCGTGAGCGGCTTTCATGGCAGCCAGCAAATCCTGTTCGCTTACTTCATCCATTTCACCTTCTACCATCATGATGTTGTCGTATGTAGCAGCAACCATTAGATCCATGTCGGCTTTTTCCAGTTGCTCAAAAGTCGGGTCAATAACAAACTGACCATTGATACGTGCTACACGTACTTCTGAAATCGGACCTCCGAATGGAATGTCAGAAACAGCTAATGCAGCTGAAGCGGCCAGTCCTGCCAATGCATCCGGCATATCTACTCCGTCTGCTGAGAACAAGATAATGTTTACGTATACCTCTGCGTGAAAGTTATCGGGAAATAAAGGACGCAAGGCGCGGTCTACTAAACGGCAAGTCAGAATTTCATAATCCGAAGCTTTGCCTTCTCTTTTGGTAAAACCACCGGGAAAACGTCCGAATGCTGAATATTTTTCTTTGTACTCTACCTGAAGGGGCATAAAATCTGTACCGGGAACTGCATCTTTTGCTGCACAAACAGTAGCTAGCAACATGGTGTTACCCATGCGGAGCATTACAGCACCATCTGCCTGTTTTGCCAGCTTTCCCGTTTCGAGCGTAATGGTTCTACCATCGGGAAGCTCGATTGTCTTAACAATTGGATTAATCATAAAAAATGTTTTAATATAATTTTCGTCTAAAATTCGTGCAAAGATAGGTATTTATTCTTCTAATTGGGTGAAAATGAGCCAAAAAGTTACACAGATTACCGTTTTTTTTATTTTAATGCGTAAGAAGCTGGATAAATGCTTTGACAAACCGTGAAA
>ULYK01020338.1_pt1 | contig 20231 bp, 9 predicted proteins | sample 1962061 | NCBI WGS metagenome assembly ULYK01 (sample SAMEA4835860, study PRJEB28245) | human gut metagenome | biome: gut microbiome; material: fecal sample | place: Denmark | collected 2008
AAGGGCCGCAGTACCTGCGGGTGCTGGGGTTCACGGACCGGGGACGGCAGCTGCTCCGGGCCATGAAGCATACCGCCCGTCTCCCCCTTCTCACCGCCATCCAGAAGGACACCCTGGCCAAGGCCCCCTCCCCCGCCTTCCGCCGCCAGCTCCAGCTGGACCTGAGGGCCCAGGACCTGTACCAGCTGGTGACCGAAGGAAAGATCACGGACCGGGATTACAAAGAAAAGCCTGTTATGCTGCCTTGAGCAGCACAACAGGCTTTTTCCGTTGCGTCCCTTATTTCTCTTCTTCCCCTTTGTCCCCGGCGTTCAGCTGGTGGTCGGCGTCGTAGCTGGATTTCAGGGCGTTCCCGTTGTCCCGTACGGCACTGAGGGTCTTGGTGAGGTTTTCTTCCAGATAGTTGAACACGTCCATGGCGTACTGCATGGATTCGCTGTGGAGCTTTTCCGCATAGGCATCTGCAGCCGCCCGCATATCCCGGTCGTACTGCTGGGTGGTGGCGATGATCCCGTTGGCTTTTTCTTCCGCAGCCTTCACCACTTCTTCCTGGCGCACCAGACGGTCCGCTTCCGCCTTGGCCAGATCCACAATCCGTCCCCCTTCTGCATGGGCCTGTTCCACAATGTGGTCGGCTTCCGCCCGGGACTTGTCGATGATGTTCTTCTGTTCTTCCAGCAGGTCATGGGCCCGTTTTACTTCCAGAGGCACCGCCGCTCTCAGCTTGTCCATCACCATGGTGATTTCGTTTTCGTCGATCATCACCTTGTTGACAAGAGGGATCCTCCAGCCATCTGACAGAATGCTTTCCATTTCGTCCAAGATTTTATCCAATTCCATGACCATCGTTCCTTCCTTTTTGTATTCGATCCTACCGTTTGAGAGATTGTTTCCCCCGGGCCATCACTTGCTCCCGGATGCAGTCCGGTACAAAACCGGAAATATCGCCGCCGAAATAGACCATTTCCCGCACTCCGGAAGAGCTGAGATAGGAATATTTGGCGTTGGTCATGATGAACACCGTTTCCAGCTGTTCATCGATTTCCTTCATGAGCAGCGCCCGCTGGAATTCGTATTCGAAATCCGTAAACGCCCGGAGACCCCGGACAATGAACCGGGCCCCTTTCTTTTCGCAGAATTCGTTGAGCAGGCCGGAAAAACATGTCACCCGCACATTGGGGATGTGGGCCGTTGCCTGACGGATCATGGAGACCCGTTCCTCCATGGAGAACATGGCCTTGTCCTTGGCCGGGTTCACGAACACGCTGATGATCAGTTCATCAAACATCTTGCTGGCCCGTTCAAAAATATCCAGATGTCCCATGGTCACCGGGTCGAAACTGCCCGGACATACCGCTTTACGCACGTTGAACCTCCAAGAGAAGCAGATTTGCTACGTACCATTATAACAAAAACGGTTCAGCTTTTCCACACTATTAGGGAGATTTTCGTATCTCCGTACTTTTCCTGCCGGAATTCCGTACCCTGGGGCAGATAGTCTGCCGGATCCTCCTCCAGGGAGTGTTCCAGCACCAGGAGACCGCCCTCCTTCAGCACCGGCCATTTTTCCAGGGCCTCCACCACTTTCCGGTTCAGTCCCTTGTCATAGGGCGGGTCCGAAAAGATCACATCGAAGGCCTTTCCCTGCTGGGCCATCATGGCAAGACCGTTCACCGCGTCGGTGTGGATCAGGGTCACCTGCTCTCCGGCCCGTGCCTTTTCCACATTGGCCTTCACCAGCTTCAGGCTCTCCCGGTTTTTGTCGAAATAGACGATCTGTTCCGCTCCCCGGCTCCAGGCTTCCAGCCCCAGGTTCCCGGTGCCTGCAAAGGCGTCCAGCACGGTGCTGCCGGGGATCCGGCTCTGGATGATGTTGAACAGGGCTTCCTTCACCCGGTCCGCTGTAGGCCGCACCAGATAGTTCTTCGGGGTCACCAGTTTCAGTCCCCTGGCCTTTCCCGTAATGATTCGCATACACAAAACCTCTTCCGTACGTTATAATAGATTATTATACTGTGAAAGGAGCATCCCCCCGTGAAGCTGAAGAAACCCCTTCTGGCTCTTGCCGCTGCAGCCATGGCCGCAGGTGTATTGTATCATACTCTGGCACCCAGAGGGGCTGTTTTTTCTCCCGGAGAGGTACCGGCGGCGGAAAAATGGGCCCTTCTGCCCCTGGACAACCGGCCTCCCTGCCGGGATTTCACCGAAGAACTGGGGGCCCTGGGGGGCATCCATTTCACCGCACCCCCTGATGAGATCATGGACTGGTACGACGAACCGGCCAAGGTACCAGCTCTCAAATCCTGGCTCACCGGCATCATGCCCGGCCAGCAGGGAGCGCTACTTTCTTCGGACCTTCTGATCTTCGGAGGCCTGCTCCATTCCCGGATGGAGCCCCTGACGGACCGGAAGGCGGGAGACTTCTTCACGTACCTGGAGGACCTGAAGGAAGACAACCCGGACAAGCAGTTCTACCTGTATTCCATCATCCCCCGTCTGCTGATCAGCGACCATGTGCTGCCGGACCGGTGGTACCAGTGGCATCTTATGACCTGGACCATTAACATGGACAAGAAGATCCGGGGGCTGCCCTACGACAAGGAGAACTACGAAGAAGTCAAGGCCCTGATCCCCATGGACCTGAAGTGGAAGTACATCACCCTGTACCGGGACAACGACCGGTTCAATGAGGAGCTGGTCCAGTTCGTCACCGAAGAGAACCTGACGGACCTGGTGATCGGCCAGGACGATGCCCATCCCTACGGACTGCCCAACTACAACCGGCTGAACGCGGGAGCCTACCCCAAGGCCTACGACCTGCATCCCCCCATCTACACCTCCCAGGGGGCGGACGAACTGGGGACCCTGGCCGCCGCCAGGATCTACAGCCGGCGCACCGGATACCGTCCCAGGATCAAAGTGCTCTACGGGGACCCGGCCATGAAGGACTACACCCTCCATTTCGTTCCCCTGACCCTGGGGCAGATTGCGGAAGAAAAGATCAAGCTGGCCAACGGGGTGGAAACCGGTTCCCTGGATGAGGCGGATTTCGTCCTGTACATCCACTGCGGCGGGGAAAAGGACGAAGACTATACCAGGATCGCCAGAGACATCAAAAGCCTGATGGAACGGAAACCGGTGGCTCTGGTGGACCTGTCCACCCGGTTCGCCGCCGGAGACTGCATCCTGCCCCATCTCATGGCCAACGGGACGCCCCTGCCCCGGCTGCTGTCCTATTCCGGCTGGAACACCGCCTCCAACGCCATCGGCACTGCCGTGGCCCAGGGGACCATTGTGTCCGGCCAGGCAAAACGGCTGCCCAAGGACCAGCTTCCTGCCCTGTACAGCGCCAATTTCCGGTTCAACTACGCCCGGTTCCTGGACGACTGGGCCTACCAGAAGCTGATCCGGCCCCATATGGCGGAGCTCCAGGACTTCAACGGCGTGGACCCGGAAAAAGGCGGGGATTATCCCAACGCCGCCACCTGCTACCTGTCCCGGGAGCTGGGGATCTACCACCAGGTGCTCCTGTGGTACTGCCGCCAGTTCCCCTACTATGAAGAGGTCGGGACCCGGTACTGGTTCCGGGACGCCCAGTTCGCCGTAAACCTGCCTTGGGAGCGGCCTTTCGAGATCCGGCTGAAAATTTTTCCGGAATTTGGCAAAGAACAGTTGACAAATGGCCGCTGACCCTCTATAATTTATTTGTGTTGTCGGGGCGTAGCGCAGTTTGGTAGCGCGCTTGGTTCGGGACTAAGAGGCCGCAGGTTCGAATCCTGTCGCCCCGACCAACTTTTAAAAAGGACAGCCGTCACCTTCGGGTGGCGGCTTTTTTCGGGTTCATCGTTTGTCGTTTTAGAGGCCAGATGCCAGGCATCTGGCTTTGAACGTATTGGCCCTCTGGGCGGCCGGGACGGGTTTGCCTTCGGCGAACCCCTACAACCTCGTTGTCCATGGACCGATAACAACGTAATACTTCGGAGGGTCCTGACCTTTGCAGGATGTGGCCAATCGATGAAATACGTTGTTATCGGTTTGCCAGACCCTGACGCTGTAGGGGTGGGCCCCAGGCCCGCCCTTCCCGGCCTGCGGGTTTCAGATATTCCCAGGAACCCGCCCTGCGGGTTCCTTCCATCGGCTGGAGACTAGTGACTAGAGACTGTAAGCTCATGTCCATTTGCCCCCGGCAAATGGTCTCCTTTGGCGCGAGACTGAAAAGCGGCTGGCCGCTTTTCGTTCTCCGTTCTCCTTGCAATCCCCTGTAACTGTGTTATAATGAAAATACAAATGGTGCTGTCTGGTGACGGTCAGCCCCATAGCAGTGTATGGAAAGAAATCCGCCTACTGTTGGAAGCTGGAGGCGGATTTCTTTATGCCCGAATTGCAACGATAATCACGAAGAGGATTACCAAAAAGGTAAAAAAATCGTATTTCGTCATAGGGCTCCACCCCATTTCTGGGGCAAGATTTGACCGCCTACCGTATAGACAACACCGTGTACAGTATAACATATCGTGATATGGGAAGCCAGATGCCGGGCATCTGGCTTTGAACGTTTTGGCCCCTTGGGCGGCCGGGATGGGTTTGCCTTCGGCGAACCCCTACGCCGCCGTTGTCCATGGACCGATAACAACGCAATACTCCGGAGGGTCCTGGTCTTTGCAGGGTGCGGCCAATCGATGAAATACGTTTTCATCAGTTTGCCAAGCCCTGACGCTCTGCTCTCTGCCCTCTTTACTTGCCCTTCAGCAGCTTGTTCAGCCCTTCACAGAACGCTGTCAGTTCGTCATCCCGGGCTATGGCCAGGAATTTCCGGTTCCCGGGCTGGAGGATCATTTTGCCGCTCCACATGCTGGTGGGCGGTTCTATCCGGCCGATTTCTTTGAGGGGAACGGCTCCCGTTTCAGAGGAAATGAGGGTATCCCAGGTCAGGAGGAAGCCGTCCCGGGCCGTTCCCCTTACGGTTTTGTCGCAAAGGACAAGGACATCCTTTGGATCCAGCCCATAGCTTTGGGCATAGCTGGACAGGGCATTGGCCATCTTCTTGGGCGGGATATCAGGGGCACAGTACAGATAGGTATTGGTTTTATTGGCCAGGGGAGCCAGCTGCTGTACAAAGGCCAGGAGGGCTGCCCGGTCAGTTCCTTCTGAAGAGGTCTCTTTTTCTGCAGGCCCCACTGCCAGAGGAGCACCGCAATGGGAACAGAACCGGGCCCCCGGTTTGGCCGGGGTTCCGCATTGGGAACAGAAACCTGCGGCCGGGCGGTCAGCAGGGACAGCGGGCGCCTCCTGAGCAGCAGGCCGGGGTTCCTCCGCCGCCTGGCTGCCGGAGGGTTCCCTTTTGTCTTCCTCTTCGTCTTCCTCTTCCTCATCGGCAAAGACACCGTGGGCTTCGGCAAGATTGTATTCTTCCTTGGACAGGATCACTTCTTCTGACAGCCAGGAGGCAAAATTGGCATCCAGACTGCTGCAGTCACTTTCTTCAAAGGTACAAAGGACAAAACCCGTATCACTCTGGAGCGTATGATCCTGGTCCAGGAACACCCGGCAGAAATCATCCACGAAGGCTTTTCCGCCCTGGGAGGTGAAGATATCCCCTTCGTCTGTCAGAAGGAACCCTTTCTTTCCCTTTCCCCAGAGCAGGGCGTTGGAGGCATCACAGAGCAGCAGGACTTCAGAGCGGTCCACACCCAGACGGCTGCCGTAGGCCTTCATGGCGTTGTCCAGAAGGTCTCCGGGGATATTGTCCCCCAGATAGTAATGGCTGCCTTCAAGCTGAGCCCCATGCTTGCTTTCCAGATAGGCCAGAAGGTCCGGGTATTCACCGGCAGCCTTCAGACAGATCCGGGCGGTTTTCGTTTCCTCCGTTTCCGGCTGGAGGCTGGCCGCCCGTTCATACCAGCTCATGGCCTTCCCATAATCGTAACAGTCTTCCAGATCCTGGTTGCCCCGGAGTGCCGCCGCCTTCACCATGGCTTCAGCGTTTTCTCCTGCTGCGGCCTCTTCATAACAGGCCAGAGCCTCCTCAACGCGTCCTGCCGCCTGGAATGCGTCCCCCAGGGCCAGGTCCACCTGCTGCAGAGGGGCCAGGGCTTCTGCCAGATTTCCGGCCAGGGCTGTGCGCAGCAGGTCCCGGGCTTTTTCCAGGTCCTTTTCACAGCCTGTTCCCTTTTCCCGGCACAGACCGGTCTGGAGACATGCCTGGGGATCCTTCGCCTCAGCCCCTTTCTGATACCACTGGAAAGCGGCCTCCTTATGGCCGGCTTTGGCTTCTTCCAGGCCCATCCGGGCACAGGCCGGCCCAACGCCCTTTTCAGCCGCCTGGCGGATCAAAAGGTCTGCTCCTGCCAGATCCACAGCCGTCCCTTTTCCATTTTCTTTCAAACGGGCCAGTTCCCAGCAGCCTTCCGGACTGCCACAGTCCGCCGCTTCCTGGTACAGGGCACAGATTTCTGACCAGTCCGTTTCTTCTTCCTGCCGGAGCCGGGCCCCCTGTTCCAGATCCCAGGCAGCAAGGACTTCCCGGGCCTTCCCGTATCCCAGCTTCGCGCTGCGCCGGAGATAGTCCAGGGCCCTTTCTTCGTTACTGTCCTTGTATTTTTGGTAGTTCTTGAAAAGGGCCTCCTGGAAGGCAGGGGTATGGCGTGCCTTGTTGGTCCGTTCCAGGGCTTCTGCGGCCCCTTCTACGCCCAGTTCCGCAGCCTTCCCATAATACTTTGCGGCCTTGTCAAAGTCCTGGCCGTCTTCCATTTCCGTCCCGGTTTCATAGAGTTCGCCCTCTTTCATATTGGCTTCTCCATGGCCCCATCTGGCCGCCGCGGACAGGTAGTCGTATTCCGGAGACCCGTTTTGGACACTCTGCCGGTAGAATTCCCAGGCCGCATTGGGATTCCCCAGTTCTGCCGCCGTCTTCAGCCATCGGGCCGCTTCTTCCGGGTCCCCCAGATCCCGGCACACAAGTCCCAACCGGCACATGGCTTCCCTGTCCCCCATGTCCGCAGCCGCCTGATAAGAGGCCGCCGCCTGCTGCCGGTCTCCCTTGTCCAGGGCCTTCCGGGCGTCCTTTTTGAAATTTTCCACCTGAGCCGCGGCCACTGCCTCATAAGGCGGGGCAAACCGGATATTATAGAAGCGGATCTTTTTGGCTGCAAAATCCAGAGGCTCCGTCCCTTCATAGGCAAACTGGAGATGGTCACCGAACCCGTAATAAGAAACATGTTCCAGCTCCGGATAGAAGGGAAGGGTCTGGTCGCTGGCATTGACCAGCACAACCCGTTCTTCCTCATACCCTTCCGGATACTCCCGCATCAGATACTGGAGAGCCGCCATTTCCCCAGGGGTCCTGATGGCCTGGCCTTTTTCAATGCCCAGGCAGTCCACCCAATAGGGAAAAGGGATGTTCCCTTTCTGATGGAGGCCGCTCCATAAATCCCCGGCCAGGGAAAGCCCCTCTCCTTCCGCATCCGCCACTTTCAGGATATCCGGAATGGCCTCCGGGGCCAGTTTCGCCATGGCCCGGTATACGGAACGGCTGTCCGCAGTCTGGGTCAGGCAGTCACAAAGGGTCTCCATGGCCGTTTCTTTGCTGCAGCGGCCTTTTTCCATCATCACCTCGATGTTGTCCAGCCGGCTCTCCACTTCTTTGTTCCGGAAGCTGAAGGGAGGGAGCTTGTGATGCTCTGTCAGGGTCACCATCAGGTAGTTGACCAGCCAGACGGAAATCACGTTGTCCGCCAGATTGCCCCCCAGGCTCCCGTAATTCCGGCGGTCCAGACGCTGCCGGATGAACCGTTTGGCCCTGTCTGAATAGGAATTGCCCGTAACAGCCCGTCCCAGGGCGCTCAGTCCGTCGGAAGCCATGTTGAGCATGCCGGCTTTCACCGCACCGGTAATGGCCCCGGTGATGCCGAAGCCGCCTCCCTGCCAGTGGGCCTTGTTCATCTCTTTTTCTTCCCCCAGCTGCTCCAGGTAGCGGGAGATCGCCGCCTGGTCTTCGGCCAGCCCGGTAACCAGTTCTGTTTTCTTGTACTGCTCAAAAAGTCTGTCTTCCAGATCTTTTTTACTTACAAAATCGATGCCGTGATTGAGCAGGACTTCCACCGCCGCCTCTATGGAAGGATCGCAGGCATTAAAGATGATCCTGGTCAGGTCCCCCACCAGGGAAGCCGGGTCCGTGTATTCCTCCACCGCAACGTGTTCCCGGATATACCGGCCCACAAGCCGTCTCTGCCGGGCCCCTTCCCGGTTGAAGGGGGCCCACAGCTGCCGCCGCAGGGCCAGAGGCCGGGGGAAATCGATGTGATATTTGGAAAGGATGACGCACTGGCTGCCCGGCACATCGGGCAGGGTTTCCTCCACAGGTGCAGGGGCCGTCTCTCCACCGGGCTTTCCGGATGCAGAAGGTGCCGCCGGGGCCGCTGTGCTGCCTGCCGGGGCCCCTGCCTCTTTGTCTGCCGCCGGGGCACTTTCCGGCACCGTACCGTTTGGCATTTCCGGCATCCTGGCCCCGCAGTTAAAGCAGAATTTGGCCCCATCCGGCAGTTTCGTACCACAATTTATGCAAAACATTTTCAGTCCTCCTCTGAAAAGATTTTCCTTATGTCAGTACTACTCTACCATACCTGGCCGGAGAAAAAAAGTATGAAAGAGGGCGGCCGGGCCCCTGGGGCCGTTTCTGACTTCTTGCCATGCCCTCCGGGCGGCCGGGACGGGTTTGCCTTCGGCGAACCCCTACGCCGTTGGGGTCAACGTATGGTACAAATGGCGGGCCGCCGGTTGGGCGGCTTCCTGGTGCCCAACCCCAACCGGAAGGTGCCGGGGCTGGTCCAGGGATTGAAAGAGGTACATAGTCTGTAAAAAAAAGGTTGCTGACAAAAACAGGGCTGTTGCGTATGCAACAGCCCTGTTTTTTACTTCCCATGATGTTTTTCACTGTCTTCCACGGTCCGCACCCTTTCGATGGTGGGCTTTCCGTGTCTGTCTTTTTCGATCACGTCGATGCGGATGTATTTCAGTTCTCCGTCGAATTCCTTCACCAGTTTCCCCAGGGTCCCATCCTGGTCCAGGGCCGGGTTGGAACCAGCTCCGGCCATAATGGCCCGGTAGATCACCGCGGCGAATTCGTACCGGGTCATCATCCGGTTCCCTTTGAACTCTCCGTCTTCATATCCTTCCACAATACCGGCTCTGGCCAGTTTGGTCACGTAGTCATAGGCCCAGTGGTTTTCAGGGATATCCGGGAACAGGGCATCCTTGTCCACCTTTATCACGGTCCGGCCGGCCATCTGGTTCATCAGGGTCTTCAGCTGCTGCATCTCCCCTTCCTGCTTGGCCACCAGTTCCTTCAGGCCCCGGATTTCCTTGGCCATGGCCACCCGGCTGTTGGATACGTGGTTGTGCTGACCCAGCTTGAAGGTGGCGCCAATGTTCACCATGTTTTCACCGCCGCCGGTGCTGCCTCCCAGGCTGAACATCACGTCTTCGTTGGGCCGGTAGAAGGCCCCCAGGGCCACGGCGTTGGCGCCGCTGTAGCTGCCGGCCCCTACGGCAAAGTCCAGTTTGTCGTCAGGATCGAAGTCCAGAGGATGGAGGGCCGCCAGGGCTGCGGAGTTGGCCCCTACCCGGTCCACCCGGGCGCCCAGTTTATTCACACTGTTGCCCAGCTGGTTGATGGCCCGGCCGGTCTGCTGGAGCTGGCTTACGTTCACCGCATCGGTCGGTGCCGTCCCCGGTGCCACATTGTGGATCTGGTTGCCGCCCATGTCCACCTTGCCGTCCTGGACGGTGATGGTCCGGTTGGCATTCCCGGTCTTCACCGTCAGCCCGCTGTTGTTGATGGTGGTGTTGCCGGTGGTGACGCTGTTGAGGCCGGTCAGGTCTTTGGCCAGGCGGATGGAAAAGCCGTTGATTTTTTCGCCGGCATGATCAGGATTGTCCATTTCTTTCTGGATCACCCCGATGTTGCCTTCCCCGGCCAGGCTATCCACCTTGGCACCGCCAGTGAGGCTCAGAGCACTGCCAAATTTCACATTCACTTTCTTGGCTGTGCCTTCGTCTCCCAGATACTGGCGGTCTGCTTTCACATCCTTCTGGACCTGGGTCAGTTCATCCCCCATTTTGTTGACCTTGTTGGTCACATCCGTCACATTGTTGGTGATTTCCGTCTTCATATCACCTGCAATCCGCTTCACATCGCCGATATTGGCAGCATTGGTATCATTATCATATTTATAGACATCCTTGCCGTCTGTTCCTTTAATGATTTCAGAAGCACCACTGGCAACATTGGTGATCTGCTTGCCGCCGCCATTAATGCCGTCTTTGCTGATGCTGATGGTGGAATCTTTGATGGTAACCTTGTTGGTGTCCACCCCATCTTTATTGATGGTGGTATTCCCGGCCTTGATGCTGCCGTCGCCGCCCAGATCAACATCCTTATTGAGCTCCACCTTGATGGCTCCATTATCTATGGACGTCTTGATGTTGCCTGCTTTCTCCACCTTCCCATCTGCCTTGTAGGTCGTGTCGCCCTTGATCTGGATGGCCTTGCCGAGATCCTGCTTGACAATCTTGTCAGCACCCTTCTCATCAGAAGAAAGCGCAAAGCCGCCGCCCTGCTGCTGATTCGTGATGGAGCCGGCAATATCGCGGAGCTGGCCTTCTGTGGCAGCCCGGTTTGCCACCACATTGTCCTTGTTCCACTTCGTGTTGTCCAAGCCTGTGATGTAATTGCCCGTCTCTGCTGTTCCATCAGTACCATCCGACTTCTTGCCGGTGACGGTCTGTTCCCCGATGGTAATTTTCTTGGCAGCATCCTTGCCCACCGTGACTTTTTCAAAGTCCGGGGTATCGGTCATGACGATTTCCAGACCGTCTTTGTCTGCATTCTGGCGGACACCCAGGTTCTTGGCAGAAGCATTCTTCAAATCCGTGGCATCGGTAATGCCCCCTTTGATGGACAGGGTGGTGTTCAGCTTCCGGGTGACTTCCTGGCCGTCGTTGCCCACGAATTTCAGCCCGTCATCCATGGTAGCCACTTCGTGGGTCTTGCCATTGTGGTCTTCATAGACAATGCGGTCCATGCCGTCTTTGCCATTATTCCCATCGGTACCGTCCACACCGTTCTGGCCATTCTTCACATAGATGTCGGCACTGGCGTCCTTGCCATCCTTGCCGGCAGGACCGGTGAGGCCGATATGGCCTTCGCTTCCATCCTTGCCATCTTTGCCATTGGAAACGCTGATGGTGACGCCATCCTTGCCATCTTTGCCTTTCACGGAAATGCCGTCTTTGCCATCCTTGCCCGGTTCACCGTCATGGCCAATGACGACGGTAGTGCCACCCTTGGTCTCAACGGTGACTTTGCCGTCTTTGCCATCCTGCCCGTCAGCGCCTTTCTGGCCGATAGCCAGATTGTCGTTGAGCTTGATGTTGTAGGTCAAGACTCCGCCATCATCTTTCTTGGCGGCGATCATCAGGTTGCCGTTGGTGGAGTCGTAATCGCCATAGTCACCGTCTTTCGGGGTGGCTTCCGCCGGATTGGCCTTGTCGTTAACCGTGACCACGGTACGCTTGCCGGCGGCGGTGGTGGCGTTGTTGACGGCCTTGCTGACCTTGGCCAGCTGGTCTTCGGTAGCTGCCCGGCCGCTGACGTATTCAGGAGTCTCCAAGTTCCAGTCGGTATTGGACAGGCCCGTTGCATAGCTGCCCGGTCCGGCTTGGTTGCCGGAAGGATTGATGCCGTCCTTGGTCATATCCAGGGTACCTCCGGCAAACCAGCCAATCTGGGCATTCCCGGCTTTCAGATTGCCTTTATCTCCCAGATCCGGCGTATTCACCAGCTGGATGGTCAGTTTGCCATCTTCCAGTTCATTGATGCCGATGTTGTTCTGGGTCAGCTTGTCCTTATCCGCTCCGCCCACGAACTGGAGCTGTTCATTGAGCTTCTTATTGATGACTTTGTTGTCGTCACCGCTGAACTTCAGCCCGTCGTCGAGGGTGGCTACCGTATGGCTGCCGTCCTTGCCATCGACTTTATCCTGGTCGTTCTGGTAAACGATGCGGGTGATGTCCTTGCCATCGACACCGGGCTTGCCGGTGGTACCATTCTCGCCGGGCTGGCCTTTTTCGGTGTGGATGATGGTGGTGGTAATGCCTTCCTTGTCATCGTCCCCCGTTACGCCGTTTTTGCCATTGATGCCGATGGTGCCAGCCTTGCCGACTTCGCCATCCGTACCTGCTACACCGTCCTTACCGGCCTGTCCGACCGTCACGCCGTCGGCAGAAATATTCTTGTCCATGAGTACATGGACGGTGGTGTTGCCAGCTGCATCCTGCTCTACAGAAGTCAGCAGGTTCTTGCCGGAATAATCCGTAAGCCCCTTCGTGCCGGCGCCGGTGATGTTGATGGTGCTGCCCAGCTGGTTGGTTACAGGGTTGCCGCCGCCGTCTTTAGCCATCTTATTGGCCCCGAACTTCAGTCCTTGGCCCAGTCCTTCAAAGCCGCCAATGGTGATATCGTTAGAAGTCGTTCCATCCGCATTCTGGACCTTCAGGGTCACCGTACCGGTTGTCGTATCTACTTTGTACTTGCCGTTAGAATCAGCCGCCGGATTGGCCACCAAGTGCAGGTCATTCTTGAGCACATTGCCCAAGTCTACCGTAATCTTCTTGGGATTACCGGAACCGTCTATATCATTGCGGGTCAGTTCCAGCTTCTTGCCGTCATCGGTGACCGTGCCGCCGGTGACATAATAATCGTGGAGCCCGTCGATGTTCACATCCTCGCCATTCTTGCGGGTCAGGTTGATACTTCCCTTGCCATCCTTTGCATGAGTATCCGTTCCTTCTCCATTGTAGGAAACCGATCCGCCGGTGACATAGATATCTCCAGCAACGGATCCCTGCTTGATTTCTGTAGCAACCTGCTTCAGCTGATCTTCTGTAGCTGCCCGGCCTTTCATGATTTTATCCGAATCCCAGTTGGTGTTCTTCAGTCCGGTGATGTAATAATCATCATTGGAGTTGGCGCTTTCCGTGCCATCCGCGTTCTTGCCGCTCTGAATGCCAATCACGATGCCGCCGCTGTAGGTGTCATCGGTCTTGACGCCGCCCACCCGGACCGTGTTGAACCGCACATCGTCGGCGGTGGCGATGGTCACGTTCTCCGTGTTGGTTGTATCGCCGGTAATGGTGATGTTCTGGCCCTGAATCAGGTTGACTTTCGGACTGTCAGGCGTCACGGCTTTCTGCTTCGTGCTGTTGACATCCAGTTCCCAGCCCTTGTTCACCGTGTCGATGACCGGCTGGACCGTGCTGCTGGCGATGTTCTTCACATCGCCGATATTGGCGCCGTTGGTCAGATTGTTGTAAGACGGTTTGCCATCTGTGCCAGTGCCATCGGAGCCGCTGCCCATGTTGTTGACCTGGTTGTCCCCAAAGGCCACTTTATCGCCCAGAACGACCACGTTCTTGCTGCTGTCATCGTCGGACTTCTTGATGGTCAGGCCTTTGTCGTCAATGGTGGTCTTGCCTGCCTGGACGGACTCCAGGTTTGTCAGCCTCTTGGCCAGTTTCACCGTCAGGGTGTCTGTACCGTTGGAAACCACGCCGATATTGTTGTCGGTCAGGTTATCCTTTTCCTTCACGCCGCCGTTGATGGTGGTCTTCTCGTTCATCTTACGGCCAAAGCCAGTGGTATCTGCCGTGCCATCTTCCTTGATATCGCCGACATAGATCTGGCCGTCGTCCATAGTGGCCAGGTCGTGGACGGTGCCTTCCCCATCATGGTAGTGGAGACGGACCATGCCGGTGCTGCCATCGGCCATGGTGACGTTCTTTTTCGGGTTTAGGCTGGCATCCCGATAATGGGCGTTCAACTGGGCAGATGCGGTATTCCCTGCCTGGTCCTTGGTAGTCATGTCCTTGGGACTCAGGTTGAAGCTGTTGGCCGTGACTTCACTGAATGTAGGCTTATCTGCCATGCTGATGGTGATATCCCCATTTTCTGCAATCTGGGAAGTCAGGTTCTTCGTTTCATACTTCATATTGGGATCCGCATCTCCCGCCTTGATGGAAATGGTATCCCCCAGCTGGCGGTTCACAACCTTGTAGCCTGCATAATTGTCCGTAGTATTGGTGGCATCCTTGGTGTTGGCGGTGAAGCTCAGTCCCTTGTCCACCACTCCGGAAACGATGGCCAGCTGATCTTCCGTAGCTGCCCGGCCGCTGACGTAGGATGGATTCTTCGTATCCCAGGCTTTGTTGTCCAGGCCTGTTGCATAGTTGCCGGCGGGAGCGGTATTTTCCGTCTCCTGGCCCTTTTCGGTAAGCTGCAGTGTATTGGCCGGGTTGTTCCCGATGCGGACGTTGCCGGCGGTAACGCTGTTGAGATCCTGGAGGTCCTTGTTCAACTTGATCTCGAGCTTGCCCTTCTGGGTAATGTTGCCCTGTTCGTCTTCCACAGCCGGAGTGGCCACCACGCCGATATTGCCTTCGGACAGGTTGCTGGTATCCGCACCACCGGTGACATCCATGGTGGAATTCAGCTTGTGCTTCACCACTACTTTGTCCGTGGTGCCGGGCTGCAGATTGTCGCCGGTATAGTTAATGCCGTCGTCCAGTACTGCAATGGTGTGGACCCCCTGGATTTCGCCCCCGTTGCCGGAAGACGAAACGTAGTACATCCGGGTGATGCCGTCATTGCCTTGATTTGCCGAATTCTGAGTATACACCTGTACGGTGGACAGGTCATTGTTCACAAGAGAAAGGCTGCCGTTGCCTTCATTATCCACCCCAATGACCGCCCGTTTCTGTTCGGACGGGTTGAAGGCGCTGATCTGGCCGTTGGCAATGGTTACCTTTTCATTGTTCTGGCCTTCAGCCGGATTGGGGTTGTAGAAGGTGGCACTGTCAAAGGTCGGAGTCTTGCTGACAGCCACGGTGATGGTCTTGCTGTCCTTGGTGGTGGAAACAATGGCATTGTTGATTCCTTCAAAGTCCAGGGTATCGCCGTTGAGGATGGAACTGGAAATATCGCCGTTTTTCTGAGTGGTGACTTTGAAGCCTGCTGCTTTCAGCTGGGCCACGTTCACCGCATCCGTATCCAGGGATCCAGCTGCCACCCCGGTGATCTGGCGGGTCAGCGTGCTGCCGTTGCCCACAGCGATGGCATTGGCATTGGCCACCCATGCCGCAGACGTATTGGTGGTATCGCCCTTTGTCAGCATATCATAGCCCTTGGCACCGCTGGCACGGTCGGCCACAGAGCCGCTGCCCAGAGCAATGCTGTCAGCCAGTTTGGCCTGGGCGCCACTGCCGATGGCGGCAGCGTTGACGGCTTCTTCATCCACAGTGCCGCCCAGAGCAGCAAGGGAGTTCTTGGCTGCGGCGATGGAGCTTTCCCCAAAGGCAGTGGAATTCTCGCCGGAGGCAAGCGTCTTGTAACCAAAGGCCGTGGCACCTGCCGCGGTGGCCTTGGTGTCATTGCCGAAGGCCGTAGCGTTGTCGCCGGAGGCTTCGGTGGAATAGCCGAAGGCCGTGGCATTGGCGTAGCCGTCAATGTTATAGCCGTTCCCGCCTTCATGGGCTTTTTCTAGCACATTGTCCGGCGTAATGTCGACTTCTGCACCATTAACCGTAGTCTTGGCCAGGGACTGTTTCGCCCCATTTTTGCCGTTGAATACCTTGCCGTTTTTGCCCGCGGTTGTATCAACCGTCACATTACCATTGGCATCGACATTGACTTTCCAGAGGCTGCCCTGGTAGTCGCGGACATAGGTGTTTCCGTCTTTGCCGGCCAAAACCACATAGTCGTGTTTCTCATTGCCGCTGTCGATTGACATCTGCTTGACGCCAGCGGTCTTACCGTTCTGGATATAAGCCAGATTGCCATGGACATCCATTTTTTCCGTAGCAGTCTTTAATGGTTCATCTTTATCATCCGGGTTATTCTTATAGGTATAGATATTGGTCACAGCACCATTGTCATCCAATTTAGCACCGGCGATGGTGTCCGTGCCCCAGGCCGTGGATTCTTCATCAGCTGCGACAGTGGCATTGCCCCAAGCCGTAGAATATTGCGCTAGAGCGCGGGTGCGGTTACCGAATGCCGTAGCGCCGGTGGAAGAAGCGCGGGTGTCGTTGCCGAAAGCGACCGAGTCATTATACTTAGCAACAGTCTTTTCGCCAAAAGCCAGAGAACGGCCGCCAAGCGCCTGCGTGTCCTCACCAAAAGCGACGGACTGCTGGCCGCTGCCATCTGCCCCGCCTGCAATGGTATTGTGACCAAAGGCCAGAGAAGCATCGCCTCTCGCCTGTGCGCCCTGACCAAAGGCCGTGGCAGAATTACCGCTGGCCGTGTTGACAATGTTGACAAGCTTTCCAGTTTTTTTATCGGTAGTTTCAAGACCGCCAAAGGCCGTTGCATACTGGCCCGTAGCCTTGGCATTCTTGCCGATGACCGTGGCACCCTTCCCCTCAGCCTGAGCACCATTGCCGATAGCAACAGCAGAGTCGCCCGTTGCCTTGGCACTGACACCGGCGGCCAGAGAATTGTTGCCCACAGCCCCTGCATTATTGTAGTTGGTATCGGTGGTGGTATCGATGGAATTGACGCCGTAATCGTGGATGCTGAAGCCCTGGGCCACCTGTTTCAGCTGGGCCATGTTTACAGCATCGGTGTCATTGGTGCCGGCGGCCACACCGATGATCTGGCGGGTGCCGGTCACATTGCCGCTGCTGTCCACGGCACCGATGGAAAGGGCACCGTAGGTGGATTTCCAGGTAGGCGTGGTGTTTTCCGAAGGCTGACCGTTGCGAGGGTCAAGGCCAGGGGTGGCCCCCCGGTAGACAGTGGAATTGCTGCCCAGGGCGATGCCGCCGCTGACATACGCCCCTGCCGAATTGCCCAATGCCAGAGAACTATTGGTAGCATAAGATGAATTGCCAATGGCGGCAGAACTGCTATCTGCACTAGCGGAAGAACCGAAGACATAGGAATTGCCATAGGCATGAGCATTATTGCCAATGGCCACAGCACTGCTGCTTGCAGAAGTTCCGCCCATGCCCGCAGCATAAGAACCACTGGATGCATGGACATTATCCCCTACAGCCACACTGCTGCCATCGGCCGTGGTCCCATTCATCCCTGCTGCAAAAGCACCACCGCTGCCGCTGCTGCCGGCCTGGACGTTATTCCCAAAAGCAATGCTGCCATTTGCCGCTGTAGTGTTATTCATACCGCCGGCATAGGAACTGCCATCAGAAGCATGGACATTGGATCCTACGGCTACGCCGCTGCTTGCAGAAGTACTGTTAGTGCCTGCGGCAAAGCCACCATATTGGGCACTGACATTATCCCCATAAGCGATACCGCCACTTTGAGCCGATGTTCCATTCCGACCGGAGGCAAAAGCACTGCCAGTGGCATGGACGTTATCTCCCACAGCCATAGATGAGCCATCCGCTGAAGTGCCGCCCATGCCTACGGCAAAGGCGCCGCCACTATTTTCACCGGCTTTAACATTGTTACCGACAGCCATACTGCCACTGTTTGCTGTAGTTCCGCCCATACCTACGGCAAAGGCGCCGCCACCATTTTCACCGGCTTTAACATTATTACCGACAGCCATACTGCCACTGTTTGCTGTAGTTCCGCCCATACCTACGGCAAAAGCACCGCCGCCTTTGTCACCGGCTTTAACATTATTACCAAAAGCTATACTGCCATTGGTTGCTGTGGTACCTCCCATACCCGTTGCATAGGAACTTTTAGTAGCAGTGACAGGCTTATCTGCCGTTCCCATACCGGAAGCATAAGAACCGTTAGATGCCTGTATATTCGAACCAAAAGCAGCGGAACTGTTTTGGGCTGCCGCGTTGTTGCCGTAGGCAGAAGAGCCATAGGTTGCCTTTGTTCCATTCAAGCCAACTGCCGTAGAGCTGCCATTTGCTTCAACCCCTTTACCGATGGCAATGGATCCCGTCCCACCTGCACTGGTATCCGTAGCCTTGGCCCCTGTCCCGATGGCGATGGTGCTGTTGCCATCGGCCTTGGCGCTGTCGCCTACGGCTACGGCAGAGCTTCCATTGGCAGTAACGTTGGTACCGGCAGCAATGGAATTGGCCGCCGACTGATAGAGCTGGACGGAATAAAGGTAGCTGGTATTATCATAGGGGTTGTAATTGTACACAAGATTCCCTTTGTCATCTTTGTCGGCCTTGCTGACATCGGTCGTGATGTCCGTGACGGTAGAAGTCGTGCCATCCTCTGCCGTTACGGTATGGGTATACTTGTACTGAGGCGTAGTGGTCGTATTGTCATCGGCATCACGGAACACTGGGGGCTTTCTCGTCGGATTGCCGTTATCATCCTTGTACCAGGCAGCATCGTCCATCGATGTGGTCTGGTTGCCGTCTTTATCGGCATAGTAGGTTACGAGCTTATCGTTGATTTTTGCATTGTTGCCGATGGCGGTGGAGTCGGTGCCTTCGGCATGGCTCTGATAGCCGATGGCTGTGGAACCGCCTGCTTCGGTGGACGTGATGATGGGATGTGCCTGCCCTTCCCCATCCACCAGTTTCGTATTGTCTTCAGCCATGGCCTGGCCTTTGGTCTCATCATGTGCATCCTTGCGCAGAGTGTCCGTATCGGTGCCGATGGTGGTATTGTGTTCCCCCTTATAATTTGCACCTTCTGCAACAGTTCCCGAATTGCCAATGGTCAGATTGCCCTTGTCATCGTAGGCCGCGGCGCCCCCATTGCCCAGATCAACAGTTTTATCCGCCGCCCAGGCTCCTGAGGGCCAGGTAAGGCCCAGAGCCAGGGCCAGAGTCAGGGCATATACCCCCCCGGTATATTTTTCCGCTGGGAATGTTCCTTCCCGTGGTTCCGGGCGATTTCCGATACCACTACCCAGCTGTTCCGCACCTTACTCCAGATTACCTTGTAGATCCTGTTCATAGGTCTCCCCCTTGCTCAATTTCACCGGAATCACCGTTTCTGCCATATTTCTATACTGTCTGTATTTTGGCATTCCAGTAACGATTTATTCTTATCAGCTGTAGATTTTCATTCCTGTCTGCAATCCATTCTGCTGAAATTACATTTCTCATTGTAATATGTTGTATTTCAGTCTTCAATAAGGAATTTACGCCAAATGAATAAAATTGTGATAATGAATAAAAGATGAAAATAAAGTGAGGAATTTGTGGATATTTGTATTTTTATCATTTTTGCAGTTGTTACAGGTAGATTGTGAGGAGCGAGTCTGTCGTTGGTCGTTCATCGTTGTGGAGACCAGATGCTGACGCATCTGGTTCTGAACGTATGGCCCGACCGACGGCCGGGAAGGACGACGGCGCCGGGTACTGCGGCGCCTAACCCACCACCAGCCTTGCGGCTGGTCCCCCGCCCTTGCAAAGGGCGGATATACGCTCGGGCCTTCGGCCCATTGCTTATTTCAGTACAAGGGCGAAGCCCACGTACTTGTTATCCGCCCTTTGCAAGGGCGGGGGACCGTTGCGCCTGCGCAATGGTGGTGGGTTAGCAGCCCCCTGGGCTGCGTTTCCATTCAAGAGCATTTGCCTCCGGCAAAAGGTCTCCTTTGGCGTGAGGCGGTCCGGCCCCACCGTCCCTGTTCTTCACTCTTCACTCTACACTCTTCACTATTTTTTTCATTCGTTGTTCCACCAACTGTTTTTTCTCGGATCCCGGGCTATACTGGAACCATAAAGAGGCCCGGTCACCGAATACCGGTGCCGGGCCCAATGTAAAGGGGAGTGACTGTTATGAAATTCAAGGTTAATGAAAATTGTATCGGATGCGGGCTGTGCGAAGGGACCTGCCCTGCTGTGTTCCACATGACGGACGCCGGTGTGGCGGAAGCCATTCCCGATGATGTTCCGGCTGAAGAAGAAGCCAATGCCCTGGCTGCCATGGAAGGCTGCCCGGCAAGTGCCATTGAAAAAGTAGAAGACTGAGAGTAAGGAAAAAAGACCGGCGGCTGCCGGTCTTTTTTTTGTCAGCGGTCAGCGGCCGATAGAGACCAGATGCTGCCGCATCTGGTTTTGAACGTTTTTGCCCCCTGGGCGGCCGGGATGGGCTTGCCTGCGGCAAGCCCCTACAGCGTTGGGGTCAAAGATCCATCAGGAAAACCATAGGGACGGAATTGTCGGGGCATCTGTGTTTTTCTGACCAGCAGCCCGAATGTCCGACGGAGACGCCGCAGGGG
>ULYK01004256.1_pt1 | contig 20004 bp, 18 predicted proteins | sample 1962061 | NCBI WGS metagenome assembly ULYK01 (sample SAMEA4835860, study PRJEB28245) | human gut metagenome | biome: gut microbiome; material: fecal sample | place: Denmark | collected 2008
TGGCTCTTTCGCTTCCAGAAGCCGTTTCCATAGATCCACATTTTTTACAGGCTCATTCTTTCCACGTTTCCAGCCTTTCTTCAGCCACCCGCCGATCCAGTTCTGATTGAATGCATCTACCACATACTTTGAATCAGAATACAACTTCACATCACACGGACGGTTCAATGCTTCCAGTCCAGCTATGACTGCCATCAACTCCATGCGGTTATTCGTTGTCTTCTCATATCCCTTTGACAATTCCTTTATATGAAGTTCGCCTTTTGAATCTACGTACTCTAAAATGGTTCCGTATCCTCCCGGTCCATCCGGGTTTCCTCTGGCTGCTCCATCGGTGTATATACTGACCAGCATCTATCTTTCCTCCTCGAAATAAAAGCTCTGACCCGGTTCTTTTACCTTCATGATCCGCTCTCTATACAGCTCCGACACCGAATTTTTCAAAAACTTATCTAAAATGTCATACCCCCACATATGCATTGGGAATACAATCTTTGTATTCGTATGCTGCATAAAATAATTGATACCAAGCACAGACTCTTCTCCCTGTCTGGAATCAAGCGGGAAAAATGCATAATCAATTTCTTCACCCTCGATTTTTGCAATCTCTTTCTGATATGCCTGTCTCATCGGTTCATTCCAGGTCTCATCATCCTCTTCTTCCCAGTACCACCAGTTCAGATCTCCTGCATGAAAAAATGTTTTCTCTTTCACCCTTACAAGAAATGCCACACCTTCATCGGTGGATTTCAGTGTATGAATCCTTAAATCCCAAATATTAAAATCTGCATCTGCACCTATATGTTCCGTCTGATCTTTTGGCCCTGCCGCCTCAATGTCATCAGATAAAATATAGTGGATATTCTCATATTCTTCTGCCCACGTAAATATTTTCTTTTTAAAATGATCGTAGTGCACATGACTTGCAAATACACAGATTTTTTTATCTTTATCAAACTGTGGCAGATTTCCTTTATAATAATCAAAAATCAATACATAATCGTCACACTCAACAGCAAATCCGCTATGTTCCAGGTAAGTAATTTTAATCATTATTTTATTCCCTGTGCCACTTCAACTGCATGCATGACCTCTGGCAAGATGTATCCAAGACATTCCTTTACAGCTCCTGCTTTTCCAGGAAGATTTACAATCACAACATTTCCACGGATTCCTGCCGCTGCACGGTTCAACATAGCTCTTTTTGTCAGTGTAAGCATGTGTGCACGCATACCTTCCGGAATTCCAAGAAGTGGTCTGTCTACAACTTCCATAGTTGCCTCTGGTGTGCAGTCTTCCGGTCCGCAGCCTGCTCCGCCTGTTGTCAGGATCAGGTCTGCAAGATTTCCGTCTGCCATTCTCTGAAAAACAGTAGATAATACAGTTTTGTCTGTCGGGAGAGCCTTCATGAACACAACGTCAAGCCCTGCTTCCTCCACCATCTTGCGGATTACTTTTCCACTTGCATCCTCCTGCTCTCCTTTATAAACTGCTGTACTTGCAGTAATAATCGCTACTTTCATCAAATTGTACCTCCATACATTTTTTCTATCTCATTCAAAGTCTTATCTTTTTTCTTAAGTTCCTTTTTGACATTCATAAAATAGTATAGCACAAATTATACAGGGGGTAAATCATTTTTATATGATGATGCACACCAGTCCTCCATTACTGTCATTGACAATCTTCTGCATTGTATCCTGCAGCTTTGTCTGGCTTTCATCCCCGATCATGGCAATCTTGCTCCGGATACCATCCATCACTAATTCTTCCACAGATTTTCCGAAAATGTTCGTCTCCCAGATTCCATGTTCGGTTTCTGCTTCCTGCTTAATGAATGTAAGAAGATCTTTCGCCTGATCTTCTGTTCCGACAATCGGTGCAATCTCTGTCTCGATATTCGCCCGGATCAGATGGATAGACGGGGCCTTTGAATGTATCTTCACGCCATATTTATTTCCCTGTTTGATAAGCTCAGGCTCCAAAAGTGTAATTTCATCTCTTACCGGACTGACCACCCCATATCCTTTCATTCGAACAGTTGTAAATGCGTCCCGGACTCCTTCATATTCTTCCTTTAATTTCGCAAGTTCCTGAATTGTTGCAACCAGCTCATATTGTCCTGCAATCTTCGTTCCCGTCATCTCGCTTAACATTTCGTAATAATATCTTTCTGGTATAGAAATGCTGATATTCACACAGCCCTGACCCATTCCAATCTGATCCACTTTGCAGGAATCTATGTACTCACTCTCAGAAACATCTATACTTCCAAGAGCATCCCGGATTTTGGTAAGTCGTTCCAGAATCACTCTCACATGTTCAATCAGATCTTGTTTGATCTTGTTGTCTCTTGGAAGCATCTCCACCCATTTCGGAACAAAAAACTGAATTTCAGATATCGGAAACTCAAAAAGGACTTCCGATAAAATCTGGCAGATATCCTCTCTGGTAAGTTTTTCACAGTTGACCGGCAGCGCCCGTACTCCATATTCCTGTTCCAGATTCTTCGCGGTGTTCTGCGCCCGTTCTCCCTGTGGCTCTTTTGAATTCACAAGTACAATGAACGGCTTTCCGATTCCATTTAATTCCTGTATCGTCATACGCTCCGCATCTTTGTAATTTTCTCTTGGAATGTCTGTGATGGTACCGTCTGTCGTAATCACAATTCCAATGGTTGAATGATCATGAATTACTTTTCTAGTTCCAATCCCGGCAGCCTTTGCAAATGGGATCTCATAAGCAAACCACGGTGTTTTCACCTGTCTCTGGGAATCCCCGTCCATATAACCGGCAGCACCTTCTACCATATAACCGACGCAGTCAATCAGACGTACCTTCACATCCACGTCATCAGCAAGCCGGATTTTTGCTGCTTCCTTCGGCACGAACTTTGGTTCCGTTGTCATAATCGTGCGTCCCGAAGCAGATTGCGGCAGTTCATCCTGCGTACGCATTCTGGCATGTTCATCTTCCATTTCCGGAAGCACCAGCACATCCATGAATCTTTTAATAAATGTAGACTTTCCCGTCCGGACCGGTCCCACAACACCAATGTAGATTTCTCCATTCGTCCTCGCTTCGATATCTTTGTATACCTGAAATCTATCCATCAAAATACCCCCATGCATGAACTTGTTTTACTGTTAACAGATTATGCAGGAAACATTCCGAGTATGTATAAAATTCTGCTTACCATGTATGAATTTTCTGCTTATGGATTTACGGATCGTAGTGTGTTTTGCTCCATTGCAAGGAACATTCCGATGAACCTTTTTAAGCAGGAAGGCATGAAACTTACTCTTAAAAATACAGAACACCTGATATATCAAATAACACGCGCGCCTTATGTACGATGGAAATGAGACTCTGTCAATCTTAACTGCCCTTGCAGATAAGATTGACTGCCTTAGAGGCTCATTGGAATGTTTCGTACATGAAGCAAGTGTATTCGATATACCAGGTGTTCGTCCTATTTTATGTTCTTGTTGTTGGTCCTGTTTTAATATCTTTTACAATTATTTTTCCCACGGAAGTGCTGTATGCTCCGCCTTATTATCTCTGAGCATGAGTTCATTAACTGCTTCTTTCGGGTCTTTTCCATCAAACAATACTTCGCTGACTTTATTGATGATCGGAAGTGATACTCCATATTTTTCGCCAAGTTTTACTGCCGCTTTTGCAGAATACACTCCTTCTACTACCATCTGAACCTCATCCATTGCTTCCTGCATGGATTTGCCCTGCCCCATGAGATAACCTGCTTTGCGGTTACGGCTGTGGACACTGGCACACGTTACAATCAGATCACCGATTCCTGTAAGTCCGGAAAATGTCTCAACTGCACCGCCCATTTTCACACCTAGTCTTGCAATCTCTGCAATTCCTCTTGTGATGAGTGCAGCCTTTGTATTATCTCCATATCCCATTCCGTCAGCAATACCTGCTGCCAGAGCGATGACATTTTTCAAAGAACCGCCAAGTTCCATGCCAAGCATATCCGGGCTTGTATATACACGGAACACTTCACTTGCGAACATCTGCTGCAGATACTCGGCTGTCTTTTCCGTCTTTGCTCCCACAACAACAGTAGTCGGAAGTCCTCTTCCTACTTCCTCAGCGTGGCTTGGTCCGGACAGGACTGCTACATCAGCCTGTGGAATTTCATCCTCGATCTGCTGAGAAAGTGTCATCAGAGTTGCCTCTTCGATTCCTTTCGCAACATCAACAATGATCTGACCTTCCGCTACATATGGGCACATATTTTTCGCTGTTCCCCTTGTAAATGTAGACGGCACTGCAAGCACAAGGAAATCTCTTCCTTCTACAGCTTCCTTAAGATCTGTTGTAAATTCCATTGTATCCGGAAGCTTCACGCCCGGAAGCTTTGATTTGTGCTCACGCTCTTTATCCAGCATCCGGATTTCATCTTCCAGAATTGACCACATAGTCACATCGTGACCGTTTTTACTCAGAAGAAGCGCCAGTGCAGTCCCCCAGCTTCCTGCCCCTATCACACTTACCTTTGCCATAATCTTCCTCCTTATTATTTCTTTCCGATACTGATCTTATTCTCCGTACCGTTCATGAGTCTTACAATATTCGCCTTATGTTTATAAAATGCGGATAACATCAGAAATGCCGCAATTCCATACATTTCATAAAGATACGGCGGTTTTACACCAAATCCGCCCATCTGACCATACACAACCACTTCGATCAGATAAATGATCACAACTGCCAGGGAGCCAAGAGACACATAACGTGTCACTGCCACGATTCCGAGAAATGCAAATAAACAAATCAAAACCATCCATACATTTGTCGTACTTAAGATCAGTCCGGCTGTCGCTGCGATTCCTTTTCCACCTTTAAAGTTCAGATAAAATGGATAGTTGTGCCCAAGTACCGCACCCATCCCTGCATACATGGCAAGGAGTGGGAAAATGTCTGCGTAAGTCTTTCCGTAAATCAGGTAAACCGTCACAACTGCAAAGACACATTTAAAGCAGTCTCCAAGAAGTGTGACAAGTCCCGCTTTGATTCCCATCGTGCGAAGAGCGTTAGTGCTTCCTGCATTGCCGCTTCCCTCTTTTCGGATATCGACTCCTTTCATCTTACCATAGATGTATCCTGTCTGGATCAGTCCAAATGCATACCCGATCAGTAGACATATAAAACGTTCCATTTTCTAATTATCCCTTTCTTTTCTTTCTCTCACAAAGAATTTTAGTGATGTTCCCTTGAAGCCAAAGGACTCTCTGATCTTATTCTCCAGATATCTCTGATAGGAGAAATGCATCAGTTCTTTATCATTGACAAAAATTACAAATGAAGGCGGCTTTACCGCTACCTGCGTCATGTAATAGATCTTCAGACGCTTTCCTTTGTCTGAAGGCGGCTGCTGCATTGCTGTTGCTTCCATCAGAATCTCATTAAGTACCCCTGTTGCAACACGCAGTGTCTGATTCTCAATGACCATATCAATCATATCGAACATTTTTGGAAGACGCTGACCTGTCACTGCAGACACGTACATAATCTCTGCGTATGGCATAAATGAAAGGACACGGCGCACTTCATTCTCATACTCACGCATGGTCTTATCATTTTTCTCAATAGCATCCCACTTATTTACCACGATGATAACACCTTTTCCACGCTCATGCGCAATTCCTGCCACCTTGGCATCCTGTTCTGTCACACCCTGAGTCGCATCAATTACGACAAGAACCACATCTGCACGCTCTACCGCTGTTACGGTACGGATAATACTGTATCGCTCCAGTTCCTCTTTAATCTTATTCTTTCTGCGAAGCCCTGCTGTATCAATAAAGACATATTCTTTTCCATTGTGCACGATCTCCGTATCAATGGCATCCCTTGTTGTTCCTGCAATGTCACTGACGATCACACGCTGCTCTCCAAGAAGCTTGTTAATAATAGAAGACTTACCTACGTTCGGTTTTCCTACGATTGCCACACGCGGACGAGAGTCCTCTTCCTCTTCTCCTGCATGCTCTGGAAAATGTTCGATCACCTTATCAAGCATATCTCCAAGTCCGAGTCTTGATGATGCAGAGATTGGCACCGGATCACCGATTCCAAGATTATAGAACTCATAAGTATCTGCCATATATTTATCAAAATTATCTACTTTGTTTACAACAAGAATGACCGGCTTTCCGCTTCTTCTTAACATATCTGCAACTTTAGAATCGGAATCCACAAGCCCCTGCTTTACATCTGTAATAAAAATAATAACATCTGATGTATCAATAGCAATCTGAGCCTGTTCACGCATCTGCGACAGAATAATGTCCTTGCTCTCCGGTTCAATACCACCGGTGTCGATCAATGTAAAATCTTTATCAAGCCAGCTGACATCTGCGTAGATTCGATCACGGGTAACTCCCGGTGTGTCTTTTACAATTGAAATCTTCTCTCCTGCCAGCGCATTAAAAAGTGTGGACTTACCCACATTCGGTCTACCCACAATCGCTACTACTGGTTTACTCATATATTTATCTCCATTTCTGTAAATATTCGATTTTTCATCTTATCCACTTGATTTTACAATATCTGCTTCAACTTGTAAAGTTTATAAAATAGAAAACATACCATTGACCTTACATAGGTAAAAATGATATAACTGTAATGTGAGTTATGTTAGAACAAAATATCATTAAAAAAAATGAAATATTTATATGTAACAGGAGAGCGTTATGAACAACATTACGATTAACAGTAACAGTAATGATATCAAGGAGATGGAAAAGCTTTTCCCAAGAGCCCCTCTGAAGATCATTGCTATGGAAGGCTGCAAAGAACTGGGACAGAAAGTGAATGACTATATTGTCAACTTCAGACAGTCCTCTTACCGTGAAGAATTAAAATCACCAATGTATGCAACTTATCTTCAGGACAATTATCTGGTAGATGCACATTGCCCACGTTTTGGAAGCGGTGAAGCAAAAGGTGTCCTGAACGAATCTGTCCGTGGAAAAGACCTGTTTATTATGACAGATGTATGTAATTACAGCCTGACATATTCCGTCAACGGATATGTGAACCACATGTCACCGGACGATCACTATCAGGATCTGAAACGTCTGATTTCCGCTGCTAATGGTAAGGAACACCGCCTTAACATTATTATGCCGTTTTTGTATGAGAGCCGTCAGCACAAACGTACAAAACGCGAGTCTCTGGACTGCGCTTTGGCACTTCAGGAACTGATTGACATGGGCGTAGACAATATCTTCACATTTGATGCCCACGATCCGCGTGTACAGAATGCAATCCCGCTTTACGGATTCGACAGTTTCAACCCGCCATATCAGTTCATGAAAGCACTGCTTCGCGCAGAACCAAACCTTTCTGTTGACCCGGATCACCTGATGATCATTAGTCCGGATGAAGGTGCAATGTCCCGTGCCGTATACTTCTCCAACGTTATCGGAGTTGACATGGGTATGTTCTACAAGAGACGTGATTATTCAACAGTCATAAATGGAAAGAACCCAATTGTAGCACATGAGTTCTTAGGTTCTGATATCAAAGGAAAATCTGTCATCATCATCGATGATATGATTTCTTCCGGCGAAAGTATGTTGGACGTAGCTAAACAGATGAAAGACCGTGGTGCAAAACAGGTATTTGTATGTACAACATTTGGTCTTTTCACAGATGGATTTGAGAAATTTGACGAATTCCATGAGAAAGGTTATATTGATCGCGTGATCACTACGAACCTGACTTACCTCCCACCTGCATTCTATGAGAGAGAATACTTCACAGTTGCAGATATGAGTAAATTCATCGCGCTGATCATCGATTCCATGAACCACGATGTATCTATCAGTTCTGTATTAAGTCCGACTGACAGATTACACGCTCTTCTTGAAAGACACAGAAAAGATTTAGCAGAGAAAAATTTATAGGATTTTTCTCATAATCAGATATATGTACATTTTTATAGACCGCCAGTTAATAGCTGGCGGTTCTATTTTTTCATGATTGGAAATAAGACTATGAACTTTTGAACGTCAAAAAAGGAATAGTTACAAGAATCTCTTCCATCACTATTCCTCTTTATATTTTGATTATGTTTGATCAACCTGCAATTGTACCAATTAACGAATCACACGTACTCTTAACACATCTTTGACTTTTGTAAGATCTTCGATAACACTGTCTGTCACATCAGAATCTATATCAATCATCGTATATGCATACTCACCTTTGCTTTTATTCGTCATATCTGCGATATTCATATTATCATCTGCAAGGATCTTCGTGAATTGTCCGATCATATTCGGTACATTATGGTGAAGTAATGTAATTCTTGTATTTTCACCTTTGACTCCCATGTCGCAGTCCGGATAGTTTACAGAATGCTGGATGTTACCATTTTCCAGATAATTTCTTACTTCTGCAACTGCCATCTTCGCACAGTTATCTTCAGACTCTTCTGTAGAAGCTCCAAGGTGTGGTGTGATAATTGCACCTTTGACTCCTGCCACGATTGGTGTCGGGAAATCTGTCACATAGTTCTTAACATGTCCGGAAACAAGTGCATCTACTACTGCCTCTTCATCAACCAGGACATTTCTTGCATAATTCAGAATGACAACGCCATCTTTCATAAGACCAATCGCATTCTTGTCAATCATGCCTTTTGTACTATCCATAGCCGGCACATGGATCGTAATATAATCACAATCTTTATAAAGCTCATCAACGGTCTTTGCATGATGAATATTTCTGGACAGTCTCCATGCTGCATCCACAGACAGATATGGATCATATCCGTAAACTTCCATTCCAAGATGTACGGCTGCATTGGCAACAAGAACACCAATGGCTCCAAGTCCAATGACTCCCAGCTTCTTACCTTCGATTTCGCAGCCGGCAAACTGTTTCTTTGCCTTTTCGGCATCTTTTAAAATATTGCCGTCTTCTTCATTCTCCTGGACCCAGTTGATTCCTCCTATGATATCACGAGACGCAAGAAGCATACCTGCGATCACAAGCTCTTTTACACCATTTGCATTTGCTCCCGGTGTGTTGAATACAACGATTCCCTGCTCTGCACATGTATCCAGAGGAATGTTATTAACTCCAGCTCCTGCTCTTCCAATAGCCTTTAAGTTTTTGTCAAACTCCATGTCATGCATAACTGCACTTCTTACGAGAAGCGCATCTGCACCTTCTGCAGTATCAATTTTTGTATAATCTTCTGTAAAGTTATTCAATCCAATATCTGCGATTGGATTTAAGCAATGATATTTGTACATATTAAGCGTTCTCCTTTTCAAATTTCTTCATGAATTCGACTAATGCTTCCACGCCTTCGATTGGCATCGCGTTGTAAATACTAGCACGCATACCTCCGACAGTACGGTGCCCTTTTAAATTTACAAATCCGGCTGCATCTGCTTCTTTAACGAATTTAGCCTCCAGATCTTTGTCACCAATTACGAATGGAACATTCATAAGAGAACGGTCTTTTGGTACAACAGTTCCTTTGAACATCTTGCTCTGATCCAGGTAATCATACAGAATCTTTGCTTTTTTCTCATTGTGTTCTTTCATTGCAGCAAGTCCGCCCTGTTTTTTCAACCATTTGAATACTTTGCCGCAAATATAAATTCCATAACACGGAGGTGTGTTATAAAGAGAACCTTTGTCCGCCTGTGTTTTATATTTTAACATAGTCGGTGTGCCTGGAAGTACGTCATCACGGATCAAATCTTCACGGATAATTGCAATCACAACTCCGGCAGGTCCGATATTTTTCTGTACTCCACCATAGAGAACACCGTATTTTTCTACATCGTGAGGCTCTGACAGGAAACAGGAAGATACATCTGCAACCAGCGTCTTGCCTTTCGTATTCGGAAGTTCTTTGTACTTCGTTCCATAGATTGTATTATTCTCACAGATATATACGTAATCTGCATCGTCATCAATCGGAAGATCGGAACAATCCGGAATATAAGAAAATGTCTTATCTGCGGAAGATGCAATGACATTCACCTTGCCGTATTTTTCTGCCTCTTGTGCTGCTTTTTTCGCCCACTGGCCTGTCACAATATAATCTGCGACACCATTTTTCATCAGGTTCATAGGAACTGCAGCGAACTGCTGGGATGCGCCTCCCTGCAAGAACAGTACCTTATAATTGTCCGGAATATTCAGTAAGTCTCTAAGATCTGCTTCTGCCTCATCGATAATATTCTGGAATACCTGAGAGCGGTGACTCATTTCCATCACGGACATTCCTGAACCCTGATAATCCAGCATCTCTGATGCTGCTTCTTTAAGGACCTCCACCGGTAACATTGCCGGACCTGCTGAAAAATTGTACACTCTACTCATAGTATTGCCTCCATTTCCCTTGCTCTTTTTGAGCTGTTAATTTGTTTATTATTTATTCTTCAAATCTGCTTCATCAAACGCTTCACTGATTGCCGCTCCAGGCGCAACCATTGGCCATACCTTATCATCACTGTCAATCTGACAATCGATGACAACCGGTCTTCCAAGATTCATTGCCTTTTCAAAAGCTGATTTAAATTCTTCCTGTGTTGTTGCGCGGATGCCTTCTGCACCCATTGCTTCTGCAAGTTTTACAAAATCTACTGCATCATTCAGTACTGTTGCAGAGTATCTCTGTCCGTAAAACAGATTCTGCCACTGTCGTACCATACCAAGAACGTGGTTGTTGATGACTACCTGAATCACTGGAATATTGTGGCGGACTGCAGTTGCGATCTCATTCATATTCATTCTAAAGCAACCGTCTCCTGCAATATTGACAACCACTTTGTCTTCTCTTCCACTCTTCGCTCCAAGAGCTGCGCCAAGACCATATCCCATGGTTCCAAGTCCTCCTGATGTCAGGAATGTTCTTGGTTTTGTATATTTATAAAACTGTGCTGCCCACATCTGATGCTGTCCGACCTCTGTAGAAATAATAGCCTCGCCCTTTGTCTGGCGATAAATCTCTTCTACTACGAACGGACCACTCAATACATCTTTATGATAAACTAGTGGATATTTTTCTTTATATTCCTGAATTTTAGTCACCCATTCTGCATGATCCTGCTGTTCCAGGCGCTCATTCAATCTGTCAAGAACGACTTTTATGTCTCCTACAACACCTGCAGAAATCATCACATTTTTGTTCATCTCGGCAACATCTACATCAATCTGGATAATCTTTGCATTCTGTGCAAATTTCTGTGCATTTCCGGTTACACGGTCACTGAATCTTGCTCCGATCACAATCAGAAGATCACACTCACTGACACCGTAATTGGAAGTTTTTGTTCCATGCATTCCAAGCATTCCTGTATATAACGGGTCTGTTCCAGGAAATGCTCCCTTTCCCATAAGAGAATCTGTTACCGGTGCATCCACTTTTTTTGCAAATGTATAAAGTTCTTCGCTGGCTCCGGATAAAATTGCTCCTCCACCAACGAAGATATAAGGCTTCTTTGCCTCCTTTATCATCTCTACTGCTGTGTCAAGCTGTGTTTCACAGATATTCTGTGATGGCTCTACAGCTACAGGCTTTTCTTTTACATACTCTGCCTTATTTGCAGTGACATCTTTCGGAATATCAATCAGAACCGGACCCGGACGACCTTTTTTCGCAATGGCAAATGCCTTACGGATCGTCGCTGCCAGATTATTTACATCCTTTACAATAAAGTTATGCTTTGTAATTGGTAACGTAATTCCTGTAATATCAATCTCCTGGAAACTGTCTTTTCCAAGGAGGGAAACTCCTACATTACATGTGATTGCAACAATCGGAATGGAATCCATATATGCCGTAGCAATCCCTGTTACAAGGTTCGTAGCTCCCGGTCCACTCGTTGCAAGACACACACCAACTTTACCTGTTGCTCTCGCATATCCGTCTGCTGCATGCGCTGCTCCCTGTTCGTGGGAAGTCAGGATATGCTTGATTTCATTCTGATGTTTATATAATTCATCGTACACATTTAAAATTGCTCCGCCAGGATACCCAAATACAGTATCCACGCCTTGCTCTTTCAAACATTCGATTACGATTTCTGATCCTGTCAACTGCATACTTTATAACTCCTGTTCTATCATTATTTAGCTTTCGGTACTTCCAGGATCGCTCCCCGGTTTCCGGATGTAACCATAGCTGCATATCTTGCAAGGTATCCGGTTGTAACCTTCGGCTCTCTTGGCTGCCATTTTTCTTTTCTCTTAGCCAGTTCTTCATCAGATACATCTAACTCAAGCTTCATGTTCGGGATATCGATCTTGATGATGTCTCCTTCTTCTACAAGTGCGATTGGTCCGCCAACTGCAGCCTCTGGTGAAACATGTCCAATAGATGCTCCTCTGGAAGCTCCACTGAAACGTCCGTCTGTGATCAGAGCAACGCTGGAACCAAGTCCCATTCCTGCGATTGCAGAAGTCGGGTTCAACATCTCTCTCATACCAGGACCACCCTTTGGTCCTTCATAACGGATAACAACAACATCACCGTGGTTAATCTTGCCGCCTTTGATTGCTGTGATTGCATCTTCCTCACATTCGAAGACTCTTGCAGGTCCTTCATGTACAAGCATTTCATCTACTACTGCAGAACGCTTTACAACACTTCCGTCCGGTGCAAGATTTCCTTTTAATACTGCAAGTCCGCCTGTCTGGCTGTACGGATTGTCGATTGGACGGATAACCTCTGGATCTTTGTTCTGCACTCCTTCAATGTTCTCGCCTACTGTCTTACCTGTAACTGTCATGCAGTCTGTATGAAGCAGTCCTTTTTTGTTCAGTTCAGCCATAACCGCATAGACACCACCTGCCTCATTGAGATCCTCCATATAAGTCGGACCTGCCGGCGCAAGGTGGCAAAGATTTGGAGTCTTTTCACTGATTCCATTTGCGAAATCAATCTCAAAATCCATACCAATCTCATGTGCGATTGCCGGAAGGTGAAGCATACTGTTTGTAGAGCATCCAAGTGCCATATCAACCGTCAATGCATTCAGGATTGCATCCTCTGTCATAATATCTCTTGGACGGATATTTTTCTCCAATAATTCCATAACCTTCATACCTGCATGTTTTGCAAGACGGATTCTCTCAGAATATACAGCCGGGATTGTTCCGTTTCCACGAAGTCCCATTCCAAGCACTTCAGTCAGACAGTTCATACTGTTGGCTGTATACATACCAGAACAAGATCCGCATGTTGGACATACTTTGTTCTCAAATTCGCACAGATCTTCATCAGAAAGTGTTCCTGCTGCATTCGCTCCAACAGCCTCGAACATGCTGGAAAGACTTCTCTTCTGGCCTTTTACATGTCCTGCAAGCATCGGTCCTCCACTGACAAAGATTGTCGGAATATTAATTCTGGCTGCTGCCATCAGAAGTCCCGGTACGTTCTTATCGCAGTTCGGAACCATAACAAGTGCATCGAACTGATGCGCCATTGCCATAGCCTCTGTAGAGTCTGCGATCAGATCTCTTGTTACAAGAGAATACTTCATTCCAATATGTCCCATCGCAATTCCATCACAGACTGCGATTGCCGGAAACACAACTGGTGTTCCGCCAGCCATTGCAACACCCTGTTTTACTGCATTTACGATCTTATCCAAATTCATATGTCCTGGAACGATTTCATTATAAGAACTTACGATACCAACTAATGGTCTGTCCATCTCTTCCTGTGTCATTCCCAGTGCATTAAAAAGGGAACGATGTGGTGCCTGCTGTTTTCCTTTTGTTACTGTATCACTTCTCATGTTTTTGTTCTCCTTTTTGTATTATTCTTTCATACCACACGGATTGTTCCGCATTTCACGCTCTTACAATCCCACGCAATATTCGAATATCGTGTAGTATACACCACACTGTTATTCTATATATTTGCTGTGATTTCATCACCCATCCGGGCTGTTCCGATCTGAGTCTTTCCTTCAGACATGATATCAATGGTACGGTATCCGTCTTTTAATACTTTTGCCACAGATGCCTCAATTGCGTCTGCTTCTTTGTCAAGGTCAAAACTAAATCTTAACATCATTGCTGCAGAAAGAATTGTTGCAATTGGGTTTGCGATTCCCTGTCCTGCAATATCCGGTGCAGATCCGCCGCTTGGCTCATAAAGGCCAAATTTTGTCTCGTTCAGGCTTGCGCTTGCAAGCATTCCGATGGATCCTGTAATCATACTTGCCTCGTCAGAAAGAATATCTCCGAACATGTTCTCTGTCAGGATAACATCGAACTGTTTCGGGTCTTTTACCAACTGCATTGCACTGTTATCTACAAGCATGTGCTCCAAAGTTACTTCCGGGTAATCCTTTGCAACTTCTTCCACTACTTTTCTCCAGAGTCTGGAAGAATCCAGAACATTTGCTTTATCTACACTTGTAACTTTCTTTCTGCGCTTCATTGCAATGTCAAATGCTCTCTTTGCAATTCTGCGGATTTCATTCTCGTTATATGTAAGACTGTCAAATGCAGTCATCACTCCGTCGACTTCTTCTGTCTTTCTCTCTCCAAAGTAAAGTCCACCGGTAAGCTCTCTCATGATCATCAGATCAAATCCGCCTTCTGTGATCTCTTCTTTTAACGGACATGCTCCTTTCAATTCATCGTAAAGAATTGCCGGTCTTAAGTTTGCAAAAAGATTCAACTCTTTACGGATACGGAGAAGTCCTGCCTCCGGTCTTTTAGATGGCTCTAATTTGTACCATGGTGATGTACTTGTGTTTCCACCGATAGATCCCATCAGAACTGCATCGCAGGATTTTGCCTCTGCTACTGTCTCATCGGTAAGCGGAACACCATGCACATCGATGGAAGCTCCACCCATCAGTAACTGTCTGTACTCTATATTATGACCGTAACGCTTGGCTACTTTATCTAATACTTTCATCGCCTCTGTTACGATTTCCGGGCCAATTCCGTCCCCTTTGATCACGCCAATTTTTAAATTCATATGTATCTTCCTTCCTAGACTAGTGCTGCAAAAAAATCTATGTTTTTTATATTAGCCTATTTTTTAACAGATTTCAATACTTTAATACGCTAAACCTATCAAAAAACCGCTCCGGCACCTGGAAAATAAGCAAATACTCCATCAAAATCACATATCTAATGCAATTTCTATCATATTATCGAATCCCAGTTGCCGCTCCCTGGCAGATAATTTTTCTTCTTTGTATAAATGATCGGAAATTGTAAGCATGCAGAGTGCCTTTTTTCCTGCTCTTGCTGCATTCATATAAAGTGCTGCTGCTTCCATTTCCACTGCAAGTACTCCCATCTTGCGCCAACGGTCATTGACTGTCGGATCATCATTATAAAATACATCGGAAGTAAGTACATTTCCGGCACGGACTGTCAGACCTTTCTCTCTTACCGTGTTTACGGCACTTTCCAGTAATTCATAATCCGCAATCGGTGCAAATGTTCCCGGAAGATTATACTGTGCGGCATAATTCGAATCTGTACAGGCACCTACAGCAATGACCACATCCCGAAGATCCACATCATCCTGAAGGGCTCCTGCCGAGCCGATGCGGATAATTTCTTCCACTTCATATTCATGGTACAGTTCATAAGTATAGATTCCGACCGACGGAACTCCCATACCGCCTCCCATAACAGAAATCTTCTCTCCTTTATAAGTTCCCGTGTATCCGAGCATATTTCTCACAGTATTAAAACATACTGCATCTTCCAAAAAATGTTCCGCAATATATTTTGCACGAAGCGGATCTCCCGGCATCAGAACTCGTTTTGCAATCTCTCCTTTTTCTGCTTCATTGTGTGGTGTTCCCATAGCATTATCTCCTCTCTTTTCTGATCAGTATACGAAGTGCTTCTACTGCTGTACGAATCGGTGCCTCTGTATCATGCACGACTGGATTATCCAGTCCTTTCTTTGCCCGCTCCTGGTTCGCCATTGTAAGAAGAATCGTTCCAATCCGTACTTTCCTGTAACTTGCCACAACGAATAGTGCTGCTGATTCCATCTCTGAGGCCAGGCAGCCACACTGAACCCATGCATTCCATTTATTTAACAGTTCATATCCAACAGGCTTCGTCTGTGGTGCATGCTGCCCATAAAAAGAATCTTTACATTCCACCACACCCACATGATAAGGAAATTTCAGATTTTCTGCTGCCTCTACAAGCGCATTCGTGATATGAAAATCCGATACTGCCGGAAACTCAACTGGCGCATATTCTTTGCTTGTTCCTTCCATGCGGACTGCTCCTGTAGCAATGACAAGATCACCACTTTTTACCTCTAACTGCATACCTCCACTTGTTCCCACCCGGATAAATGTATCGGCTCCTACATTTGCCAGTTCTTCCAGTGCGATTGCCGCAGACGGACCTCCAATCCCGGTCGACGTTACACTGACTTTCTCCCCTTCCAGATAGCCGGTATAAGTTGTAAATTCACGACTGTCTGCTACAGGCAGAGCATCTTCAAAATGTTCTGCAATCTTCTGACAGCGCTTTGGATCTCCGGTCAGGATCACATATCTCCCAACATCCCCTTCTTCCAGTTGTACGTGATACTGTCTGTCTTTGTCTTCTGAATAATTAATCATATGACATACCTCCTTCGCATCATTACACATGAAACTTTTTATACATTTCTTCTTTAAATTCTTTTTTTCTAAATAGAAGTAGTCTTATAAAGAATAAAAAGCTTAAGCCCACACAGATAACTGCAAATGCACGGTACAAGATCACACCTGTCGCCATCAGAATCAGAGGCAGTACCATGCTGTAGACCGATGCCATTACATAGTAAATCATATATTCTTTTGGCGAATGTGACTGGATCCTTGCAATCAACTCCATCAATATCTCCACGATCAGGCAGACTAGCGGCAATACCAGATCTACCGACCACCTGTGCCACCCTGTGAAAATATCCCACAAAATACTTCCTATGCTCACAATAAGCAACTGCCACATCGCATTCTTAAGTAAATTATAACGCTTCAGGTATCCGGTCGCAAATGCAAGCCACATACTAAATCCTCCTGCTACCGCAAATATCCACCAGTGTAAATCTGGTGTCAGGATCAGATTTAACATGATACACAGAACAACTGCTGCAATACAGCAGAAATTAAAAATCTGAAATACTTTCTTTCCTTCATAATTGGGTTTAGCCTCTTTCGGGTAATCTGCTTCCACTTTTTTTACGAAGATTCCCTGTTCCTTCAATATGCGATAAAAATTACGCTGAATATTCGTGCTGTCATATCTGGAAGTAAACGCAAATGACAATGTATCTCCAAAAGAGCATACACAAAGCTCTGTACGCATGGTGCTTGTGTAAACTCCGAAACGTTCAATATATTTTGCATATTCCGGCGGCATCTTCACCACACTCATATTGGACAATACTGCTGTCACTTCCCGCTCTGCAAGCTTCGCTCCCATCTTGATACAACGGTTCTTCAATTCCAGTGGCGCCCATTTTAAAATTTTATGTTTCTCATAGGCAATCAGATTGTTCATACGTTCCGCAATTTTTTCTTTTGACAGATTTTCTTCAAAATACTGCTTTGTTGCTTCCAGCACATCATCAAAAGAATCTTTGCCTTCCCCGAAACGATATCCCGGTTCAATATAACTAAAAAAATTCAGCATAGAATCAGATGGAAAAATTTTTCTCAAATTCACTGGAACCATTAAAATTACAGGCTTCTTTTCCTGAATCTTACTTTGTTCTTCATGAATCGCACAGATCATCGCTGCCGTCAAAAATACAGACATGGATACGCCATGTTTTCTTGATACTTCCAGAAGTTCTTTTACTGAGGCAGTCGTCTCGCCAATCTGAAGTTCTTCATATTCCTTACTCTCCCGGCGGATCTGATAAGCATGATTCTTTTTCTTTCTCGTGCCACGCTCATCTGGATTGTAGTAACGACCAAAACCATCCTCCTCCTGATCTTTTACTGTCAGATCTTGCTCCGTAAGGATCACATTTTCCAGACCATCCTTTTCATGCATCAGATAAAGATAGTTCTTCACAAGCTCACGCAAAAATTCAGTTGCTCCCGTCCCATCTGTCAGTGCATGAAACACTTCAAAATTAATCCGGTTCTTATAATAGGTGACTTCAAATAATAATTCTTTTTTATCTCTTATATAAAGATGGCTGCACGGTTCCTTGTACTCTTCCCTTACGACCGGCCGCAGATCACTTTTCTCGAGATAATGCCAGAAAAGTCCTTTTCGCATGACTGACAGAAAGACCGGATACTTCTGGATTGTCTGATCCAATGCCATCTTAAGAATACTTCCGTCAATCTTTTCTTTTAATACGCAGTAAAAGCGAAATACCCTTGTATCCTTCGGGCTGCTGGCAGCGGAAAACATTTTTGCCGCATTGTCCAGATTCCGCCAATATGCTCTTCTTTGCTGGAACACTTTTATTCCCTCCTACCTAAGAACTGATTGATCAGTTCAAAACTTTCCTGCACATGGAAATACCGGATCCCAAGCGCAAAATATCCGTGAAGCGCATCTTTGATTCGATGAACCTCCACGTAATTACCGGCTTCCTTTAGCCGTTTCCCATATTCTTCCCCTTCATCTCGAAGTGGATCGAACTCTGCTGTCAGAATTAATGTATCCGGTTGATTTCTGTAATCCGTCTCCATCAGTGGTGCAAAATATTTATTCTTCTTATCCTCTTCTCTGGCCGCATAAAAATCAATATAATCACGCATTTTTCCCGCTGTCAGAAGATAATCACTTCCACAGTCTTTTACTGACTGGAACCTGGATGTTTCACTGTAGTCATTATTCACTGCAGGATAGATCAAAATCTGTCTTTGAGGCTTAAAAATCCCATCTTCTCTTGCTTTCAGTGAAACTGCTGCCGCAAGATTTCCGCCGGCACTGTCACCGATCAATGTAATGCGTTGAGGATTCACATTTAAAATAAACCGATTTGTATAAATGGCTTTGGCCACTGCATAACAGTCCATAAAACCTGTTGGAAATGGATGTTCCGGCGCCAGTCTGTATTCTACCGACACCACAATATGTTCTGTCGCGGATGCCAGTCTTGCACAGATTCTTTCATAATTATCAATACAATCCGTTACCCAGCCGCCACCATGGAAGAACAAAAAGACCGGAAGATCTTCCGTCACCTTTTCTCTCGGCAGATAAATACGCACCGGCACTTCATAATCTCCGTTATATATCTTGTAATCGATTGTTTTGTGAAAGATTTTCATTGGGTCTATCGCTTTGAGGCTGGCAAGATGTCTGGCTGCCTCCACCTCAATCCCGTCAAACGACAGTGCCTTTAAAATCTTCTTCATAGAATGATTGATCGCCATATAGAAAAAGAAGAACCCCGGTCCCGGGATTCTTCTTCACTCCTCATCTTCCTATTCAGCAGATGCTTTCTCAACCTGTGCGATTGCTGCTTTCTGCATCGGGATTCTACAGTTCTTATTATTACCAAACTCTACGATAAGATCATCATCTGTAATGTCGATGATTACTCCGTAGAAACCGCTTGTTGTAAGTACGGTATCACCGACTTCCATCTCTGCGATCATCTCCTGGATTCTCTTCTGCTCTTTTTTCTGTGGGCGCATGAATAACATATAAAATCCACCGAATATTACTACATATACTAAAATCAGTACTACCCAGTTTGTTCCTGCGCTCTGTGCTGCCAATGCGTACATAATATTTCCTCCTAAATTTCATTAAACACTGTTTCTACTATACAGGAATTTGACATTTTCATCAAGATATTTTCATCATTTCTACGTGATTTTATAAATATTTTCTATTTTTACAATTCTCACCTGAAAATTCTGCCCGTTCCTGTACCAATTCAAGAATGTCTCGGCATTCTTGCTGCGATTTTTCTGATCTGCCTGTGATCTACTCGCCCTCTGCCATTCTGCGAAGCTTCTCTTCTTTATATTCTTT
>ULYK01030639.1_pt1 | contig 19801 bp, 14 predicted proteins | sample 1962061 | NCBI WGS metagenome assembly ULYK01 (sample SAMEA4835860, study PRJEB28245) | human gut metagenome | biome: gut microbiome; material: fecal sample | place: Denmark | collected 2008
AAAGAGAAGAAAAATAGGGTATCCTAAGTATAGAAAGACAAAAATAATAAAAAGTCCGCGTTAAACGGACATATGTGTCATGCGGAGGTAATGAAGATGAATGATAATAAAATGTGGGCGTTAGTAAAGGAAAAACCGGAACAGGGACTCTGGCTGAAAAGAGTACAGATTCCGGAAGTAGGACCAAATGACGTAAAGATCAAGATCCATAAAAATGCAATCTGTGGTACCGATGTACACATTTACCAGTGGAATGAATGGGCACAGCATACTATTCCGATCGGACTGACCGCAGGACATGAATATGTTGGGGAAGTTGTAGAAGTCGGTGCAGGTGTACAGGGATTCAAGGTGGGCGATCTGGTATCCGGTGAAGGACATATCACTTGTGGAAAATGCAGAAACTGTCTGGAAGGGCACAAAGAGAACTGCAAAGATGCCAAAGGTGTTGGGGTAAACCGGAACGGTGCGTTTGCAGAATATCTGGTTATTCCCGCTTCAAATGTATGGCCGTGCAATCCGGCAATTGATGAAGAATTATATGCGATCTTTGATCCATTTGGAAATGCAACCCATACTGCATTATCTTACGACATGCTTGGTGAAGATGTGCTGATCACAGGTGCAGGGCCGATTGGGATCATGGCAGCGGCGATCGCAAAATTTGCAGGAGCAAGACATGTGGTAATCACGGATATGAACCAGTACCGTCTGGATCTGGCAGCAAAAATGGGTGCGACCAGATGCGTTAATCTGACACAGGAAAAACTGACGGATGTGATGCATGAGATCGGAATGACAGAAGGCTTTGATATCGGACTTGAGATGTCCGGAAGCCAGCCGGGACTTTCTGATATGATCCATAACATGAAACATGGTGGAAAGATCGCACTTCTCGGATTGCAGAGACAGGATGCAACCGTAGATCTTGAGACAGTGATCTTCAATGGACTGAATATCCGCGGAATTTATGGAAGAAAAGTATGGGATACCTGGTACAAGATGTCTACGATGATCCAGGCGGGACTTGATATTTCACCGATTATCACACACCATTTTGATATCCGCGATTATGAAAAAGGATTTGAGGCAATGATCTCAGGACAGTCAGGAAAGGTGATCCTTGACTGGGCACATATTAACGATTAGGAAAAGCAGAAGAAGGAGAGAATAAAATGGCAAGAAAAAATGATATTTTAAGTATTTATACAAAAGAAGTAGAACAGATCAAAGCAGATGGCCTTTTCAAAGGGGAAGCACCGTTCGTATCTCCGCAGGGCGCAAAGGTTGTAATGGAAGACGGAAGAGAGCTTCTTAATATGTGTGCCAATAACTATCTTGGACTTGGGGACAATCAGAGACTGATCGATGCAGCGAAGAGAACTTATGATGAAAAAGGATATGGGGTCGCTTCTGTCAGATTTATCTGCGGAACACAGGACATCCACAAAAAACTGGAAAAGAAGATTTCCGGATTTCTGGGAACAGATGATACGATTTTATATTCTTCCTGCTTTGATGCAAATGGTGGACTTTTTGAAACAATCCTGACTGCGGAGGATGCAGTGATCAGTGATGAACTGAACCATGCTTCCATCATTGACGGAGTTCGTCTCTGTAAGGCAAAAAGATACCGCTACAAAAATAACAACATGGAAGATCTGGAAGCACAGCTTCAGGCTGCAGATGCAGCAGGAGCAAGAGTCAAACTGATCGCTACAGACGGTGTATTTTCAATGGATGGAATCATCTGTAACTTAAAAGGTGTCTGTGATCTTGCTGATAAATACAACGCACTGGTTATGGTGGATGACAGCCATGCAGTTGGATTTGTAGGAGCACACGGCAGAGGAACTTCCGAATACTGTGGCGTAGAAGGAAGAGTGGATATCATTACAGGAACACTCGGAAAAGCACTCGGTGGGGCTTCCGGTGGATATACATCCGGAAGAAAAGAGATCATCGATCTGCTTCGTCAGAGAAGTCGTCCGTACCTGTTCTCCAACTCTCTTGCACCGGCGATCGCAGGAGCAAGTATTGAGATGTTCAATATGCTGGAAGAAAGTACCGAGCTTCGTGACCATCTGGAAGAAGTAACCGCATACTACCGCAAGCAGCTGGTAGAAAATGGATTTGATATCATCGAAGGAACCCATCCATGTGTACCGGTTATGCTTTATGATGAAAGACTTGCCGGAGAATATGCAAAGAAAATGATGGAAAAAGGGGTATATGTGGTTGCATTCTCTTATCCGGTTGTACCGAAAGGAAAAGCAAGAATCCGCACACAGGTATGCGCGAGCCATACAAAAGAAGATATTGATTTCATTATCAAATGTTTTAAAGAGACTAGAGAAGAGATTGGAAAATAAATTGCTACAGGATAGAAAAATGCCGGACAGTACAAAATGTTGCCCGGCATTTTGTGATGATATAACAGAGAAATTTGACTAAAAAATGTTACAGGAAAATTTTCGGAGGCGTTAAATAAAAATAAAAGAATATTTTTGGAATGTGATCATGGTAATTATGTAAACCCTGAAAAAATAGAGAGAAAAGCTTGTGGGAAAGGCAGGAATACTATAAAATAAACAGGGAACAATAAAAAGATGAATGGGGTGTCATCTGACAGAGGAGAGAAAAGATGGAACAAAAAATATACAATGAATATGTGGAAATTTTAAAGGAAGAGTTGCTTCCGGCGATGGGATGTACAGAGCCGATTGCAGTAGCTTACGCGGCAGCAGTTGCAGTTCAGGCTCTTGGGGAAAAGCCGGAATCTGTAGAAGTAAATGTCAGTGCAAATATTATTAAGAATGTAAAAAGTGTCGTTGTACCGTGCACAGGAGGACTTCGCGGAATCGGTGCAGCAGTCTGTGCAGGGATTGTAGCCGGATGTCCGGAAAAAGAACTGGAAATTCTGGAAGAGATCACAGGGGAACAGAAAGTAGAAATGAAAAAGATGTTGGATACCATGCCGATGACAATCCGGGAATCCGATAAAGAATATATTTTCGACATCCAGATCAAGGCATGTGCAGGCGGACACAGCGGATACGTAGAGATCGCAGGTTTTCACACCAATGTGATCTGTGTAAAGAAAGATGATGAGATCATCAGAGAAAAAGCATATGAAGAGCAGGGATCCAGCTGTGCGACGGACCGTTCTCTTCTGACTGTGGAGAAGATCATTGAATTCGCAGACTGCGTAGACGTTGCAGACGTAGAGGAAGTTCTGCAGAGACAGATTGATTATAACTGGGCAATTGCCGAAGAGGGCATGACAGGAAAATGGGGAGCTGCCATTGGAAAGACTTTGATGGAAGCATATGGAAACAGTGTACATAACCGTGCGAAAGCGATGGCAGCGGCTGGATCGGATGCAAGAATGAACGGATGTGAACTTCCGGTTGTCATCAATTCGGGAAGCGGTAACCAGGGAATGACAACTTCTCTTCCGGTGATCGTTTATGCAAAAGAGCTGAATGTCTCAAAAGAGATGATGCTCCGCGCGCTGGTTGTGTCAAATCTGATCACAATCCATATGAAGACAGGAATCGGAAGACTGTCTGCATATTGTGGCGCGATCAGTGCAGGATGTGGTGCAGGTGCAGGAATCTGTTATCTGTATGGCGGACGTGCATATGAGATTTCACATGTAATTGTAAATGCAGTTGCCATTAACTCAGGTGTTGTGTGTGATGGAGCGAAGGCAAGCTGCGCGGCAAAAATCGCATCAGCTGTAGAAGCAGGGCTTCTGGGACTTCAGATGCAGAAAAATGGAAAGCAGTTCTATGGCGGAGACGGACTTGTAGAAAAAGGTGTAGAAAACACGATCCGTAATATTGGAGAGCTTGCAAAGAAGGGAATGCGTGAGACGGATAAAACGATCATCCAGATCATGACAAGATAAGAAAAAGAGAAAAGAACTGGTAGAAGAGGCACTTGCATTTACCGGACTTAAGAAAAATATGACTAATATTGAAAAAATAAAACATCTGCGGTATGCATATCGCAGATGTTTTATTTTTGACCGTTAGCTATTTATACTTTTTATTTTTGAATATATTTCTTCAACAACAAAAGCGTATTCTTTACCCCATCCATATGGGATCTTTCATAGTTATGTGATGCATACACCCCAGGGCCAACCAGACCATGACGGATATCATATCCTGCCCGAAGAGTTGCCTCTACATCAGAACCGTAATGCGGATACACATCGATCGCATAATCCAATCCTTCTTCTTTTGCAGTTTCGGCAAGAGCGGATGTTACGTCGTAGTTGTAAGGACCGCCGGAATCTTTTGCGCAAATAGATACCATGCGTTCGGTACATCCGAGATCGGATCCGACGCAGCCCATGTCAACAGAAATCATCTCTGTTGTATCTTCGGCAACAAAACTTCCGCCGTGTCCGACTTCTTCATATACAGTGAAAAGAAGAGAAACTTTGCGGGAAAGCGCAATAGATTCATCTTTTACGCATTTTGCGAGACCGAGAAGGATGGAAGCAGAAAGCTTGTCATCTAAGAAACGGCTTTTGATATAACCGCTCGGTGTGATCTGGGTACGCGGGTCCATGGCGATGATATCTCCAGGCTGTACGCCAAGTGAAAGAGTTCCTTCTTTAGTGTCCACATTTTCATCCAGAAGGATTTCCATATTTTCTTCTTTTGTCTCAACAGCAGAATCTGCAACATGAACAGAAGGTTCAGTATTTAGTACTACACCGGTATAAACGCGACCGTCGCGTGTGTGGATCGTGCAGTTTTCCCCATCAGCGGTACTCCACTGGTGTCCACCGAGAGTAGTCGGACGCAGTCTTCCATTTGCTTTGACAGAACGCACCATGGCACCGAGGGTATCAACGTGTGCTGCAAGTACCAGCGGATTCCCCTCTCCGCCGATCGTTACGAATACGTTGCCTTTGTTAGAAAGCTGTGGTTCATATCCCATATCTGATAAAGTCTTCATCAGGTATGCAGCCACATCTTTGGTATAACCGGATGGGCTTGGAATAGAAGTTAAAGCTTTCAGTTCGTTTCCGATAAATTCAAGATAATTTTGCATAGAAAATTCCCCCAAAAAATTTATAGTATATATCATAATAGTTTAATGGAAGAGGATGGAAAATGCAATATACATTGAAGGATAATTTAAAAAGGTTATAATAATTGATGAAAAAATGGATTCATGATTTATTAAAAAAGAATCAAATATTGCTTCCGATATATTTGCTGGTGAATTAACCGTATCAGGAGTATAATAGACTTAAAATATTATAGGAGGACAAGGTTAATTATGGGGGAAACATCAAACGCTAATCTACTGACAACGGGATCTATTCCGAAAAAGATTATTATGTTTGCGATTCCGCTTCTATGGGGGAATTTATTCCAGCAGTTGTATAATGTGGCGGATTCGCTGATCGTGGGAAATTTTCTTGGGAATAATGCACTTGCAGCTGTCAGCTCATCAGGGAATCTGATATTCCTGATGGTAGGATTTTTTGGGGGAATTGGCGTGGGAGCCGGTGTTGTCATTGCGAGGTATTTTGGAGCCGGAGAATATGAGAAGCTGAAAAAAGCAATCCATACGGCACTGGCATTTGGTGGCGTATGTGGAATTTTTCTTACGGTTGCCGCGTTGATCCTTGCACCGCAGATTTTAAAACTGATTGGTACGCCGGAAGAGGTACTGCCGAAATCACTGGTTTATTTCAGGGTGTATTTTGCAGGTTCACTTGGATTTGTAATTTATAACTTTGGAATGGGGATTTTGCAGTCACTTGGTGACAGTAAGAGTCCGGTCATCTATCTGATCATTTCAGCGTGTCTGAATGTGATTCTGGATCTGGTGCTGATCGGAGGTTTAGGATTTGGTGTAGGTGCAGCAGCTTTTGCAACGATTGTTTCACAGATATTAAGTGCGGTTCTGTGTATCAGAAAACTGCGCAGGGAACCAGAGGCGTTCCGGTTATCTTTTCGTGAACTGCGGATGGATGGGAATATGCTGCGGCTGATCGTGGTAAACGGAATACCGGCAGGAATCCAGAATTCCATTATTGCGGTTGCAAATGTATTTGTACAGTCGAATATTAATCAGTTTGGGGCTCTGGCAATGGCCGGGTGTGGGTCATATTCCAAAATTGAAGGATTTGGATTTATTCCGGTTACCTGCTTCTCACAGGCACTCACGACGTTTATTGGACAGAATCTGGGAGCAAAAGAGTATGACCGGACAAAAAAAGGGGCATTGTTTGGAACCATTTGTGGAATCGGGATAGCAGAAGTGATCGGAATAGCAGTTTTTTTCTTTTCACCATACCTGATCGCTGCGTTTGGAGGAGATCAAAAAGCAATTGAATATGGAATTGCAGAGGCACATACGATCGCTCTTTTCTATTGTCTGCTTGCGTTTTCGCATTGTATGGCAGCAATTCAGAGAGGGGCGGGAAGAAGTATTGTTCCGATGTTTGTTATGATGATTGTATGGTGCGGAGTCCGGGTAACCTATATTAGTATTGTTATCAGGATTATTCCGGTGATCAATGTAATCTACTGGGCATATCCACTTACCTGGTTTATCAGTTCGGTGATATTTTTGATTCTGTTTCTTAAGACAGACTGGATTCACGGATTAGAGAAACAGTGACAGGGCGCATAAAAAAGAAAGCTGTACACTGCTTATGTAGTGTGCGGCTTTCTTTTTTTGTATTTTTTCCTGAAATTACAGGGAAAGGGAATGAAGTTCCGTAAAAAATGAAGGATAAGATACATCTACACACTGACCATCCTGGATTTCAGTATTTCCCTCGGCGGCAAGGGCTGCGATGGAAAAGGCCATTGCGATCCGGTGATCCAGATAACTGTTGATCTGTCCTCCATGAACCGGATTACCGCCACGGATGATCATGCCGTCGTCGGTTGGTGTTACATCAACGCCCATGGCAAGAAGTCCTTCTGTAGTTGTTTTGATACGGTCAGTCTCTTTGACCTTCAATTCGGCAGCATCCCTGATGATCGTAGTTCCCTCGGCGAAAGCAGCCATCACTGCAATCATCGGAATCTCATCGATCAGTGTAGGGATGATTGCACCTTCTACGGTGGTTCCGTGAAGAGTGCTTGTACGTACAAGAAGATCGGCAGTTGGTTCACCACTGTCACAATTTTCATTTAGATAGGTAATGTCTGCCCCCATTGCCCTGCATACTTCAAGGATTCCGGCACGGGTCGGGTTAGTACCTACATTCTTTATCAGAAGTTCAGAACCTGGAACCAGAAGGGCAGCAGCGATGAAGTAAGCAGCAGAAGAAATATCTCCGGGAACCAGGATCTTCTGTCCGTATAATTCCTCACATGGGAGAATAGATGCAGTTGCACTGCCATCAGAATGTATTTCTGTCTGTACGTTGGCACCGAAGCCATTCAGCATCAGTTCTGTATGATTACGGGAAAGTACAGGTTCTGTAACCAGGGTTAATCCGTCTGCATAAAGTCCTGCCAGGAGTACGGAAGATTTAACCTGAGCAGAAGCTACTTTTGAGTGATAGTGGATTGCGTGCAGGGATGGATTCTGACCGGCAGGAAGCAGGCTGTTGATTAAAAGTGGTGCGCACCCGTTCCCATTCTGGCTTAAAATATCAGCGCCCATCATCCCAAGAGGCTCCATGATCCTCTTCATCGGGCGGGAGTTCAGAGAAGCATCGCCGGAAAGAGTGGTGGCAAACGGCTGACCGGAAAGAATACCGGAAATCAGTCTTGTGGTGGTTCCGCTGTTCCCCGCATCTAAAAAAGAAGAAGGTTCGGAAAGTCCGTGAAGGCCTTTGCCGTGAACCAGGATACGGTCAGGTGTGTCTTCGATATTGATTCCCATGGCACGAAAGCAGCCGATGGTAGAGAGGCAGTCGGCACCGTGAAGAAAATGTGTGATCTCAGTAGTTCCTTTTGCCAGTGCACCGAACATAATAGAACGGTGGGAGATGGATTTATCGCCGGGAACAGATACTTCCCCGCGAAGCTGTTTAACAGGTTGGATTTGCATAATATAGTAACCTCTCATTCGTAAAATTCTATTTTCAAGCATTGTGACCAATTTACACAAAGTTCTGAAAAGATTTTTTGGACTGTCTTGCATTTAATGATGTGAGTGTCAAAAATCCTCTTGCAAGCAAGCTTGCATCGGCTTTCTGACCTTTTGACCCTGGTATCATCATTTAATTATTAACGCTCATAAACAATATAACGATGCTTCTGCAAAAGTGCTACTGCCTTCTCACAGGAGATGCTGTCATAGAATTCGATGCGGAGTACGCCTTCTTCAAATTCACGGTTATGAACGATTCCGATGTTCTTAATGCTGAGTGCATTAGAAGCGAGGATGGTCGCAATGGTGGCGATCACACCGGCTTCATCCGGGATGTCACAGTAGATCTCGAATGCACGCTTGATCGGGCCGGCAGAACCGTTTGGCATGGAATTGCGGTAGTTCCGGGAATGGTCGAACATATCGTAGATTCCCTGGGAGTCTCCGGCATCAACCAGTTTTTTCGCTTCATTTAATGTTTCGATATAATTTCCAAGGATCTGGGAAATATTACTCTGATTCTGTGCACAGATATGTTCCCACATGGTCGGTGAGGAAGAGGCGATTCGCGTAATGTCCTTAAAGCCGCCGGCGGCGAGGGTTTTCATCAGCTCATCCTTGGTGTCGGTGTCTCTGACAAAGTTGACCAGACTTGCGGCAATGATATGTGGCAAGTGGCTGATCGTGCCGGTGACGATGTCGTGTTCATGATAATCCAGTACGATTGGAAGTGCACGCAAGGATTCTACGAAAGATGCGTATGCATCAACCTTTTTTTTCGCTACTTTGGCGGAAGGGGTGAGAACAAAGTAAGCGTTCTCAATCAGGATTGGTTTGGAATTGGCAAAACCACTCTTTTCGGAACCGGCCATCGGGTGTCCTCCGATAAAGTAATCCTCCAGTCCCAGCCGGATGATCTCGTCATGGATCGGAGTTTTGACACTTCCGACGTCAGTCAGGATCATATCATCATGCAGGTAAGGCATCATCTGCTTTAAATATGCAGTATTGAAAGCAACCGGGGCACATAAGAAGATGTAGTTGCAGCCTCGGAAATTATCATCGATTGAGGTACAGGCCACATTGATGATGGATTCTTGTGTGGCAAGTGCCAGAGTTTCTCTATTCTTGTCGAAAGCGACAATCTCATAATCCGGATAATATCGCCGGATCGCCTTTGCAATAGAGCCCCCAATGAGTCCGAGTCCGATAAATCCGATTTTTTTCTGTTTCATAATTTTTCGTCCTTTCGTGATAGTCTACCTTTCATAATATAGGAAAACAGGCTATCTGTCAATAAAGCAATACTTTAAAGTGTAAAAGTGAAAGTTTTTGTTGAAATTCTATAAAATAGTTGTGTTTTTATAGAAAGTTTAGTACAATATATCCATGAGAAACTTTAGCAAGGAGGCAGCAAGCATGAAGGTTTACAGAACGGATGAAATTAGAAACGTGGTCCTTTTAGGACATGGGGGAAGCGGAAAGACCAGTCTGGCAGAAGCGATGGCTTATGTATCTGGAGCAACAAATCGTATGGGATCTGTTGAGAACGGTAATACGATCAGTGATTTTGATAAAGAAGAACAGAAACGTAAATTCTCACTTAGCACAAGTCTGATTCCGATTGAATGGGAAAAAGCAAAGATTAATATCCTTGATACACCTGGATATTTTGATTTTGTCGGAGAAGTGGAAGAAGCAGTCAGCGCAGCCGATGCAGCTGTTATCGTTGTTTCCGGAAAAGCCGGTGTGCAGGTAGGAACCGAGAAAGCATGGGAGCTCTGTGATAAGTATAATCTTCCGCGTATGATCTATGTTACTGAGATGGATGTGGATGATGCCAGCTTCCGTCAGGTTGTTGAAGATCTGACCGCAAGATACGGTAAAGTGATTGCACCACATTTCCAACCGATCCGTGAGAACGAGAAATTAGTAGGTTATGTCAATGTTATCAAGAATGCAGGTAGAAGATACACCGGACTTGGACAGAGAGAAGAGTGTGAGATTCCGGATTACTGTCTGCCGAACCTGCAGATTTACAGAGAGAAGCTTCTTGAAGCAGTGGCAGAGACCAGTGAAGCATTTATGGAACGTTATTTTGAGGGAGATGAATTCTCGGTTGAAGAGATCCGCTCTGCCATGAGAACAGAAGTTATGGACGGAGATATCGTTCCGGTAGCAATGGGATCCAATGTTCAGGCACAGGGTGTTGCAAACTTACTGTCTGATATCGTAAGATTTTTCCCGAGTCCGGAATACCGTGAATGCGTAGGCATCAACCGTAAGACCAATGAGATCTTTGAAGCACATCATGATTTTGCAGCCGCAAAGACCGCATATGTATTCAAGACCATGGTAGATCCGTTTATCGGAAAATATTCTTTCGTAAAAGTATGTTCCGGTGTATTAAAGGGGGATGATGTCCTTTACAATCCGGAGTCAGATGCAGAAGCAAAGATCGGCAAGATCTACACCTTATCCGGCAACAAACCGGTAGAAGTTCAGGAACTGTTTGCAGGTGATATCGGAGCGATTGCAAAACTGACAAGTACAAAGACAGGGGATACCCTTTCAACAAAAAATACACCGGTATCTTATGGAAGAACCGAATACTCCAAACCGTATACATATATGAAGTATGTAGTGAATAACAAAGGTGATGAGGACAAGGTATCACAGGCTCTTGCGAAGATGATGGCAGAGGATGTGACACTGAAAGTGGTAAATGACAGTGAGAACCGCCAGTCACTGATTTATGGAATGGGTGACCAGCATCTGGAAGTGACAGCAAGCAAGCTGGCAGAGCGTTACAAAGTCGGAATCAGACTGGAGACACCAAAAGTTGCGTTCCGTGAGACAATCCGCAAGAATTCGGATGTAGATACCAAGTATAAGAAACAGTCCGGAGGACATGGACAGTATGGACATGTTAAGATGCGTTTTGAACCATCCGGAGATCTGGATACACCGTATGTATTCCAGGAAGAAGTAGTCGGAGGTGCTGTTCCGAAGAACTACTTCCCGGCGGTTGAAAAAGGATTGCAGGAATCTGTATTAAAAGGACCTCTCGCCGGATATCCGGTAGTTGGTGTGAAAGCAACTCTGTATGATGGATCTTACCATCCGGTAGATTCTTCTGAAATGGCATTTAAGACTGCGACGATCCAGGCATTTAAGAAAGGATTTATGGAAGCAGGACCGGTTCTTCTTGAGCCAATCGCATCTGTGAAAGTAACCGTTCCGGATGATTATACCGGAGACGTTATGGGAGATCTGAACAAGAGACGTGGCCGTGTTCTTGGAATGAATCCACAGTCAGGCGGATATCAGGTAATTGAAGCGGATGTACCGATGACAGGCATGTTTGGATATTGCACAACACTTCGTTCTATGACAGGTGGACGAGGAAGCTATTCGTATGAATTTGCCCGTTATGAACAGGCTCCGGCAGATGTACAGGAAAAAGAAATTGAAAAGCGTGCAGCTGAAGAATAAGAATAAGGAAAAGCCGGGAGAAAATCCCGGTTTTTTCTATTGTACTTTCGTACTAAAAGTGGTATACATATTATGATGGTGGCAGCTTCGGCTGTCCCATTGGTATTTTATACAATTTTAGTATTAAAGGTTTAGTATTAAGAGAAAAAGTAGAGGAAAAGAAAAATGAAAATTGTAATTATTGGGGACGGGAAGGTTGGTCATAAACTGACCATACAGTTATCCGAAGAAAATTACGATGTGGTTTTGATTGACCAGAATGAGGGGAAATTAAAAGAAGCACTGAATCAGCTTGATATTCTCTGCATTACCGGAGATGGTGCAGATGCGAAAGTGCAGAAAGAAGCAGGAGTGCCGGGCGCTGATCTTGTTGTGGCATGTGCATCGACAGACGAACTGAATATGCTGAGCTGCCTGCTCGCAAAGAGACTGGGGGCAAAGCACACGATCGCCCGTGTAAGGAATCCGATCTATTATCAGCAGATCGATCTTTTGAAAGAGGACTTAAGACTGAGTATGGCTGTCAACCCGGAACTTGCGGCTGCATTTGAGATTTCCAGATCGATCCTTCTTCCGGATACTGCAAAGGTAGAGACTTTTATGAAGGGAAAAGTCGAAATGGTAGAATTCATTGTCAAAGAAAGAAGCCATCTGGGCGGAGTATCGCTTGCTGAGCTTTACCGCAAGTTCCAGATCAAAGTTCTGGTATGTGCTGTAAGACGTGGATCGGAAGTGATCATCCCGAATGGTGATTTTGTCATCCATGATGGAGACCGGCTTCATATTGTTGCATCCCACAAATATATTGAAGAATTTTTCCATCTGATCGGAAAGCGGAAAGAGCCGAAGAATATTCTGGTTTGTGGTGGGGGAAAAGTCGGATATTATCTGGCAAAACAGCTTTTAGGACTTGGTATGCAGGTTAAGATCATTGAGCAGGACTGGAAGAAATGCGAAGATCTCTGCGACCAGCTTCCGAAAGCGACGATCATCTGTGGGAATGCCGCAGACCATGACCTTTTGATTGAAGAAGGAATTGAACAGGCAGATGCCCTGGTCAGTCTGACCGGTATGGATGAGGAGAATATTATCCTTGCACTTTTTGCAAAGACAAAAGGTGTGGACAAGATCGTGGCAAAGGTCAACGAAGACGGACGTGCCCAGCTTGTCGAGGAACTTGGGATCGATCTGATCGTATCGGCAAAGACTGCAACAGCAGATGCGATCATGAGTTATGTGCGTGCACGCCAGAATTCTCTCAAGAATGTCAATGTTGAATCTATGTATCAGCTGGTTGGCGGAAGAGTAGAAGCACTGGAATTTATTATCAAAGAAAAAACAGAATATACAGATATCCCGTTTAAGGATCTGGAACTGAAGCCGAACAATCTGATCGCATGTATCGGAAGAAAACGGCAGATTATTATTCCGGACGGGGATGAATCCATTCAGGTGGGCGACAGTGTTGTAATCGTTACGACCCAGAAGAAAGTTAAGGATATCACAGATATTCTGGCTGAGCAATAGGGGTGAAAAGAAATGAATGTGAAAATGATACGCTATATCATCAGTAAGATGATGAGAGTAGAGGGACTGCTGATGCTGCTTCCGATGATGGTTGGAATTATTTATGGCGAGCACACATCGGTTTATTTTCTGATTACAGCTGCGATCCTGACGGCAATTTATCTGCTGTTTGGCAGAAAATGCCCGGAGAACATGACGATTTATGCCAAAGAAGGTCTGATCATTGTTGCAACGGCCTGGATTTTCTGGTCACTTGCAGGTGCACTTCCATTTGTACTCAGCAAAAGTATTCCAAGCTATGTGGATGCTTTTTTTGAAACAGTATCCGGATTTACGACGACAGGTTCTACGATCCTGACTGAGATTGAAGGACTTCCGAAAGGAATTCTTTTCTGGCGTTCCCTGACACATTGGGTTGGTGGAATGGGAGTGCTGGTATTTGTTATGGTACTTACCTCTCTGGATGAGAAGAATTCCATGCATCTGATGCGTGCGGAAGTTCCGGGACCAGAGGCAGATAAACTGGTTCCAAAGGCAAGAGGAACCGCAAGGATCCTGTATGGAATGTATTTTGCACTGACTGCAATTGAGGTAGTTTTTCTTCTGGCAGGAGGAATGAACCTGTTTGACGCAGTGACACATGCATTCAGTACTGCCGGTACCGGAGGATTTTCCGGTTACAATGCAAGTGTGGCACACTTCAACAGTGCCTACATTGATGGTGTGATCACCGTATTTATGATCCTGTTTGGTATCAATTTTAACCTGTATTTCTTTCTGCTTTTGAAAGAATTTAAGAGTGTATTTAAGAATGAGGAGCTGCGTGCTTACCTGGGAATCATTGCAGGAGCAACCGTTGTGATCACCTGCAATATCGCCGGAGGTTATCATTCTCTTTTAAAGGCATTCCGCTATGCGGTGTTCCAGGTGGCATCCGTGATCACGACAACTGGATTTGTGACGGCAGATTTCAACAAGTGGCCGGAGCTTTCCAAATGTGTTCTGCTTCTTGTGATGGTAATCGGTGCTTCTGCCGGTTCAACAGGCGGTGGTATCAAAGTATCAAGACTTCTGATCCTGGTAAAAAGCATCCGCCGGGAGCTGAAAACTATGATCCATCCGAAAGCAGTCAATATCGTAAAAGTAAATGGGAAAAAAATGAAAGAAGAGACGATGCGGGGGGTATATGTATACTTTATTGCGTATATACTAATCCTGATCGTATCCGTGCTTCTGATCTCGATCAATAACTTTGATTTTACTACTTCATTTACCGGAGTGCTTACTACACTTAATAATGTAGGACCGGGACTGAATCTGGTAGGACCGGTGGAAAATTTTGCGAAGTTCTCAGACTTCTCGAAGATTGTGTTCTGCGTGGATATGCTGATCGGACGACTGGAGATCTTCCCGTTCTTGATGCTGTTCTCGCCGTCACTTTGGAGTAGAAAATTCTAAGACAGCTTCGGTAAGGCAAAACGATGAAAAGGAGAATTTATGAAAAAGAAAAATATAGCGATCAGTTTTCTGCTGCTTTTAGTGGCAGCAGGAATCTGGTATTATGTATCACTGCCGGCTTTTAATATCCATTCTTCCGGAGTGTGGTATTTTGTGCTTGTTCTGGTGCTTGCGGTCGGTCTTGTGTTTGCAGGAAAAAAAGGCTTGCGATACGGAGCGATTGATCTGAAGGAGATGAAAGAATCCAAAGGTTTCAAATGGTGTGTCCGTCTTTTTATTCTTTTGTTAGTGATTTATCTGGCCGGAACCATTCTTTCTTCACCGATTGTGAATGCGAAGAAATACCAACAGCTTCTGAAGGTAGAAGAGGGCGAATTCACAAAAGATATCGAGGAGCTTTCCTTTGACCAGATCCCGCTTCTGGATAAGGAGTCTGCGCAGCTTTTAGGAGACCGGAAGATGGGAAGCATGTCAGATATGGTATCCCAGTTTGAGGTGGACGATATCTACAGTCAGATCAACTACAAGGATCGTCCGGTCCGTGTGTCACCTTTGAAATATGCGAATCTGATCAAATGGTTTACCAATCGGAAAGATGGGCTTCCTGCATATATCCGGATCGATATGGCAAGTCAGACAACGGAGATGGTAAAGCTGGAGCAGGGAATGAAGTATTCGACCAGCGAGCATTTTGGAAGAAATATATACCGTCATCTTCGTTTTGCGCATCCGACTTATATTTACGGAGAACTTAGTTTTGAAATTGATGATAATGGTGTTCCATACTGGGTAGCACCGGTCAAAAAGTATAATATTGGTCTTTTCGGAGGAGAAACGGTAGGGCATGTGGTGCTCTGCAATGCGATCACCGGCGAAATGCAGGACTACAGGATCGATGAAGTCCCGGAATGGATCGACCGAGCCTATTCGGCAGATCTTCTGGTACAGCTTTATGATTATTATGGCACGTTAAAGCATGGGTATTTTAACAGTGTACTCAGCCAGAAAGATTGTCTGAAGACAACAAACGGATATAATTATCTGGCGATTGATGATGATGTATGGGTGTACACGGGAGTAACTTCTGTAAACAGTGACCAGTCCAATGTGGGATTTGTTCTGATGAACCAGAGAACTATGGAGACAAAGTATTATCCGGTGGCAGGTGCAATCGAGGATTCTGCGATGGCATCGGCAGAAGGACAGGTACAGAACTTGAAGTATCGGGCGACTTTCCCGCTGCTGCTTAACATTTCCGGGGAGCCGACTTACTTTATGGCACTTAAGGATGATGCAGGACTTGTGAAAAAGTATGCAATGGTCAATGTCCAGAAGTACCAGGTTGTTGCGATCGGGGACACGGTAAGTGCATGTGAAGAATCCTACAATAATCTGCTTCTTACCAATGGAATCAAGGAAAAAGAAGAAGTGAAGATGGATACCGGCACGATCGAAGGAAAGATCACGAAAATCGCCCAGGGCGTTATAGATGGAGATTCTCATTACTACATTATGCTGGAAGGATCAGATGAGATTTTTGATGTATCGGTAGTCGATTTTATTGAGATCATCAAGTACAATGTGGGAGATGATGTAAAATTGGAGTATGCAAAAGGGGATAAGGCAAATACGGTTTTGTCTTTGAAATAGCATGATGTTGGGGTCAAAAGGTATTTTGACCCCTTTGATACCAGATTGCGAGAGTGCAAAAATCCTCTTGCAAGCAAGCTTGCATCGGCTTTCTGACCTTTTGACCCTGGTATCATAGCATAAAAAGAATGTGCTCTGTCACATTTGGAAAACCATAAAAGGAGGGATGAAGATTTACAGAAAATCTTCATCCCTCCTTTTGGATAATGTCTATCTTAGTTAAGGAGTGTACAATCTTCAAAATCTACATTACCAAGCTGTTCATTCGTTGCACTGATGCTGACATAAAAATCTACATCATTTTCTTTGGAGATCTTTTTCAGTGTTTCGATGAAAGAAGGAATGTTCTCAAGTGTGATGTCGGCGTGCTTTAAAATACCGTCGATAAAGATTGCTTTGATATCATGGTCTGCGCTTAACATACCGTAAATAAATCCAAGATATTCATCGGTATTGGTGATTACATCATAGTCATCCATGCAGATCGCTCTGATGTTGAAAGATAAGCTGTATGTATCTCTGTGGCTCTTCTTGATGAAGAATACGTTTCCTTCACATGTCTTTACAGCTTCGTTAGCACGTTCGATCATTTGCTGGGTTTTTCCGCTTCCTTTTGGGCCTGTCAATAAATTAACCATATTATCAAGTCTCCTTTGTTTATGAATTTGTACTAAAAAAGTACGAGATTTTATAAAACTATTATACACTAATCACAATGCATTAACAAGCTATTTATTTGCATCTTTTAAAGAAATGTGATACGATATAGCTCGGAAACAATTTGCAGTTAGAAAAGGCTAATTTATGAAATTATAATAATAAGAAAAGAGGAACGAAAAATGACGAAAGTTGATATTATTTCTGGTTTCCTGGGAGCAGGAAAGACAACATTCATCAAGAAACTGATCGAGGATGTATTTCCGGGAGAAAGACTGGTCCTGATCGAGAACGAATTTGGGGAGATCGGTATTGATGGCGGATTCTTAAAAGATGCCGGCGTTGAGATCACAGAGATGAACTCAGGATGTATCTGCTGTACACTGGTGGGGGATTTTAGTAAAGCACTTCAGAAAGTACTTGCAGATTATACACCGGATCGTGTCATCATCGAACCTTCAGGAGTTGGAAAGCTTTCTGATGTTGTAAAAGCAATCGAGGGTGTCAAAGATGAGGCAGATATTGAGATTGACGGAAGAATCACAGTTGTTGACGGTAAGAAAGCAAAGATCTATCTCAAGAACTTCGGAGAATTCTTCAATAACCAGGTAGAGCATGCATCTACGATCGTTATCAGCCGTACCCAGATGATGACAGATGAAAAGGTAGAAGAGTGCGTGCATATGCTGCGTGAGAAAAATGCAGAGGCAACCATTATTTCCACACCTTGGGAAGAACTTGGAAAAGATGCCGTTTTGCATGCCCTGCAGCATGGCGCTGAGATCGAAGGTATCCTGGAAGAACATGCACATGAGCATGACGACCACGAACATCACCATCATCATGATGACGAATGTGGCTGCGGTCATGATCATGATCACGACCATCATCACGAACATGATGAGAACTGCACCTGCGGATGCCACGATCATGACCATGAACACCATCATGATCACGACCATGAAGAGCATGAGCATCATCATGAACATGATGAGAACTGCACCTGCGGATGCCATGACCATCACCACGGACACGAAGGACATCATCATGCAGATGAAGTATTTACAAGCTGGGGCAAGGAGACTGCTCATAAGTATACAGAAGAAGAACTGGATTACCTGCTGAAAGCATTATCTGAGACAGATGCTTACGGAACCGTACTTCGTTCCAAAGGAATTATCCAGATGGCAGACGGTTCCTGGAAGCAGTTTGATATGGTTCCGGAAGAATATGAAGTCCGTGAGGGACAGGCTGATTACACAGGACGTGTATGCGTGATCGGAACAGATCTCAAAGAAGAGGATCTGATTAAGTTATTCCATATCTAGGAGGAGCAAGCGGCGATGACAACACCGGTATATATCTGTACAGGATTTCTGGACAGTGGAAAAACAACATTTATTAAGGACACACTGATGAAGCAGGAATGGATCGAAGAAGGTCCGACATTGCTTTTGCAGTGTGAAGAGGGAGAGGAAGAGTACTCGGAAAAATATCTGGATGAGAACGGACTGTTCCTCTTCAATATAGAAGAAAGAGAAAAGTTAAATAAAACTTTCTTTGAAAACTGTGAGAAGATCTATCATCCGGTCCAGGTGATCATTGAGTACAATGGAACATGGGATCTGCAGGAAATCCTGGATGAAGATTTTCCACGCAACTGGGAGATTCAGGGTGTGTACTCAACGGTTAGCGGTGAGACGCTGGATATGTACCTGAAGAATATGCGGAATATGCTGATGAACCAGCTTACAGAATCTGAGTTGATCATCATCAACCGTTGTGGGGAAAATACAGACCGAAGTGCGTTCAGACGTTCCCTTAAGATCCAGAACCCGCAGGCACAGCTGATTTTTGAAGGCGTAGATGGCAATATTATCCCGCAGACAGAAGAGGATCTGCCATATGATCTGAAAGCAGACCATATCTTCATTGATGATGTGGACTTTGGTACCTGGTATGTGGATGCATATGAGCATCCGGAGCGCTACGAGCACAAGAAGATCACCTTCCTTGCACAGCTTTTCCGTCCGAAGGGAATGCCGGCAAATATGCTGATTCCGGGAAGACAGATCATGACCTGCTGCGCAGATGATATCCGTTTCTATGGATATCCATGTAATCTTGGACGGGCAGCGCAGATCACACAGAGAAGCTGGAAAAAAGTAACCGTCAAGTTCGAGTACGAAGCGTACCGTCCGATGGTTCCAAAGCAGCCGGTTCTTTATATGCTGGAGATGGAATCCGCAGAAAAACCGGAAGAAGAGGTAGTATATCTTGGATAAATTTCAAGTATTAAAGCAATTTTTTGGCTATGACGGATTCCGACCGGGACAGGAGAAACTGATCGATGCGATCCTGTCCGGCCGGGATGTACTCGGCATACTGCCAACGGGAGCTGGAAAGTCCATCTGTTTTCAGATTCCGGCTCTGATGATGGGAGGTATTACACTTGTGATATCTCCCCTTATTTCTCTTATGAAGGATCAGGTGGCATCCCTCAACCAGGCAGGGGTTCATGCAGCCTATCTGAACAGTTCCCTGACTATGGGGCAGTACCGAAAGGCACTTGCTTTTGCAAAAGAAGGAAGATATAAGATTATCTATGTGGCACCGGAGCGGCTGGAAACTGCAGAGTTTATGGATTTTGCTATGAGCGTGGATATTTCTATGATCGCAGTCGATGAAGCGCACTGTGTTTCCCAGTGGGGACAGGATTTCCGGCCAAGTTATTTAAAGATTACAGAGTTTGTAGAGTATCTTCCAAAGCGGCCGGTTGTGAGTGCATTTACTGCAACAGCGACGAAAGAAGTAAGAGAGGATATGATCGATATCCTGATGCTGGAGGATCCGGAAGTAGTAATGACAGGTTACGACAGACCGAATCTGTTCCTTGCGGTACAGTTCCCAAAGAATAAATATGCCG
>ULYK01046912.1_pt1 | contig 19194 bp, 16 predicted proteins | sample 1962061 | NCBI WGS metagenome assembly ULYK01 (sample SAMEA4835860, study PRJEB28245) | human gut metagenome | biome: gut microbiome; material: fecal sample | place: Denmark | collected 2008
CTGGACCAGCTGGAGGAGGACACCAAGGCATGACAGATTTTCTATTTTATTTAGGTGCTCTGTCCCTGGGCGGCGGTCTGGTTGGGCTGATCCTGATGGCTACCGGACTGCTCACCCGCTCCCGGTACGCCGCCCGGTGGCGCTGCTGGGGCTGGCTGCTGCTCTGCCTGCGTCTGGCTATCCCTTTCCCCTTCTCTTTTCCAAATGTTCAGGTCCACGCCCCCATTCAGCTTCACTCCCCCAGTTTGGAGCGCCCCTCAGAGCTGCCTTTTACCGCCGGACGTCCCTTTCAAGAGGCGGTGCCATCTCCGGTCTCACCCACCGGTTCTTCCAATGAAGAGAATACCTCTTCCTCTACATCTTCTTCTCAGAACATCCCTGAACCCCAGCCAGAAACAAAGCCTACGATCTATGTTTCCCAAATTGTCACTGCGGTCTGGCTTTTGGTCGCAGCAGGGATTCTCATTTGGAACCTCATCGCTCACCTTCGACTGCGGCGTTTCCTGACGCGTTGGGCCGTCCCGGTAAGGGATGCTACGACCCTCCCGCTCTATAATGCCATGGGCGACCAATTGGAGCTGGACCGCCGTCCCCGGCTGATGACCTGTCCTGGGTTGGCCGCTCCTATGCTGGCTGGGCTGCTCCATCCTGTGCTTCTGCTGCCGGAGCAGCCCCTTGCCCCGAAAGAACTGGAATACGCTCTGCTCCACGAACTGACCCACTACCGCCGCCGGGATATCTGGCTCAAGGCCCTGGCTCTGTGGGTGCGGGCCGTGCACTGGTTCAATCCTCTGGTATGGCTCATGGCCCGGGCCATTGAACAAGATACTGAGCTATCCTGCGATGAGGCGGTTCTGCGGTGTCTTCCACCAGAGGAACATGCCGCCTATGGCAAGACCATCTTGTCTGCGGTGGAGCGGCTGAAGGCCCGCTCCTGACGAAAGGAGTTCAAATATGGCACCAAGACTCCCCCGCTCCTCTCTCACCACCCGGCTGTCCGGGTCTGCCCGGGAGACGGAGCACCGCATCCGCAACATATTTCTGTGGAAAAAGAAGCGCCCACCCATGCCTGTGCTGGCCCTGGCTGCCGTGCTGATCGCTATGTGCGGAGGATTAGTGTCCTGCCAGGAGCGCGACAATACGCCTGCTGACTTTGATCCTCACACCGCCACTCCGTTGAACGCGCCCCAGTTTTCTTCTTCCTGGCCGGAAGAAGAAACGGTCCCCTTCTCTAATATCCTAGGGTACAGCGGTACGGTCACCCGTTCCGACATCCGTACCGATGACGGCCACACGTATTGGTACGAGTTTCAGGCCGACCTTCCTGGTGGTACTTCATTCCTCTTGGCAAGTCTCTCTGACCCGGTATATGCGGATTTAGACGGTGACGGACAACTCGATCTGCTCTCTGCCCCTGGAGATCATTATTTAAAAGTCTGGCGGAAATGGCCCGACGGCTCCATACGCATTCAGTCTTTAGCTCCTGCCGCCGCAGAGGTCATGAGCTGTTCCACCGATGATATCACGACCCTTCTTTTCCATGAAGCAGATCAGACCGTAACGGCCGGTACCTCCACCGGCCGTGAGGAAACCTATTCCATAGCAACCCTCTTGGCGCACAGCTACTCCGGCACCATTCAGGTCTATCCAACCTCCGACGACACTGCTCCCTTGATTTCTCACGGAACAAACCCAGAAGAGTATCTTTCCATAGCTTTCTTTGAACATATGGATCTGGACGGTGTGGGGGACATGGACGATTCGGTAACCATATTCAGTTATGGTTCCGACGTTCCTCCCGGGCCTCTCACCGTAGTGGAGGTCACTCTCGGTACAGGAGAGACACTTCGATGGGAAGAGGAAACTACCGTCTTTCCCAACTGCCTCTCCGCGTATCTAACTGCACCAGACCACCAGTCTCTGGTGTTGGATCTGGTTCAGCCGTACTCTGTCCCTCGCTACACCGATTACGTCGTCCTTTCCGTGGAAAATGGTACGCTGAGGGAACTGTACCGTCTTAAGGAGGGAGAGGGTCCGGCATGGATCTCCGGAGCTTACACGCAGGAGAGACCCGACGGACTGAGTGATCTTTATCTGCCTGTTTTATCCGATGATAAAGCTTATACGCTCTGGTATACCTTATCTTGGTCTGGAGACCAGTTTGTACTTTCACAATCCAAAACCTCATAAACAACACACGCTACACGCTATTTTTTTAAGGGTGAGTCTTATGAACCAATGTAGCTGGCCTCACATCAATCATCTTCCCCGCTCCCCTCTCACCACCCGTCTCTCCGGATCCGCCCGGGAGACGGAGCACCGCATCCGTAATATCTTCCAATGGAAAAAGAAGCGGCCACCTGTGCTGGTGCTGGTCCTGGCTGCCGTGATCATTGCGCTGTGCGGCTCGCTGGTGTCCTGTCAGAAGCGGCCCTCTGTACCCTCCATCATCATGGAGACCCAGTACTACGACAATCTAGGCACTTACATCGAGATCCCTGCGCTCTCCCTCCCCACCGGGGAGCAAAATGAGTCGGTGGACACCATCAACGTCGCTCTGGACAAACTGCGGGAGGAATACCGCCTTTCCCTGTCCGGCACAGAGTACGGCAGCCAGTGCCTGTTCTACCCCTCCACAACAGACCGCTATCTGAACCTGGTTTTTTTCCAAAAGGCTGCCGACTATGGCAACGACGGCTACATCGACTCCTGGGTCTACGACAAAAAGGAGGGCGTCCAGGTCACAGCGGAGGATGCCCTCGCCCTGGCCGGGACAGACCGTGAAACCCTGTTTGCCGACCTGGAAGCGGTCATCGCCGCTGACCCGGAGGATCCCCGGGAGCTGTACCAGACGGCTGACCCCATCAGCCTTGAGGGCTTTCGCATCAAGGCAGACGGCAAGCCGGCGTTCTATCTCACCGCCGTGGTGGACTGCCGGGACATGGGGGACGACGGCTTTCTGGACGAGTGGAGCCGCCTTTATGTCTGGGATAATGGAGTTTTTACCCGCTACTACTGTATGGTCTTTGTCCCGGACGGTCCCCCGTACGACCGATATCCCCTGATCACGGCGGAGGAGACTGACCAGCTTGACCCGCCCCTGTGGAACCAGTGGTACTTCGCCGGGGAAGCGCCGGCTGGGGGCTTTGTGGACAACTCCAGGCCGGATGTGCCACATTCCATCGTTCTCCCCGTCAAGGACCTATCCCCCTACAACGCAAACCTTTACCCCGCCCTGCTGAGCTGCTACGCGGACTATCAGGACCAGTGGAACATCTACTATGCCGATTTCCAGTCGGACAGTGACCAGGCCGGCGACCTGCGGGTGGGGCCCGCCACCTATCTGGGCGAGATCTATCCGGACGAAACTACCACCGCCGTTGCTTATCAGGTGTGCTACACCTTTTATACTAACGGCTCCCGGGGGCTGGAGTGGCACGCCAATTTTGAGGTGGTGGTCCTGGGCTTCGACACCCACACCGGCAACTTCATTTCCCTGCTGGGCCGGGCAGACTTTGACCCGCAGGGGATGTCTATCGAAGAGATCATAAACAAAGCCACTCAGCCATAAGGAGACCGCCATGAAAAAGGCAGAAAACATATTCCGCACACCATTTTCCACCGCCCTCTCCGGCTCGGCCCGGGAGACGGAGCGCCGCATCCGCAACATATTTCTGTGGAAAAAGAAGCGCCCGCCTGTGCTGGTGCTGGTCCTGGCCGCCGTGCTGATCGCCCTGTGCGGAGGATTGGTTTCCTGCCAGGAGCGGACAGAACCAGTCACTCTGGTCATGGATACCCAGTATTACGACACACAGGGCAACTATATTGAGATTCCCGCCCTGGCCATGTCTGCCGATACTCAACCCACTGCCGGAGTCACCGCCATCAACCAGACCCTAAGCCAGTTGAAGCAGGAGTATCAGGATATCCTGGAGGGGGGCGTCGATGACTCTTCCCTGTCAGCCACTGAAAATCACTGTCTGCTCTACCCCACCGAAACTCAGCGTTATTGGAATCTGGTCTTCTTCCGGGAGGAATTTCACACGGACCTGAACACCGGGCATATCATCTCGTTGGTCTATGACAAAGAAACAGGCCAGCAGGTGACCCTGGAGGAGGCTCTGGAGTTAGCCGGGCAAACCGCTTACGATCTCTGCCAGGCCCTGGCGGACCAGTACGATCCCACCTTAGGTCAGGATATCCCCGGTGCCGACCTGTGCATCCAGAACCAGACCGTGGAAGGCTTCCGCATGGGAGCGGACGGTCAGCCTATTTTCTATCTCACTGCCCGGGTCGATGACCGGGATGACACAGCATCCGACTTTGTCAGCGGTTCGGACAACCTCTATATCTGGTCGGGCGGCACCTTTACCCTCTATGATCAATATACCGTCACAGATCTTCAACCTCTGGTTCCGGCGCAGGAGTGCATCGATCTGAATCCGCCTCTGTGGCGACAGTGGTATTTCAGCGGCGGAGAACCGGAGGGTGGATTTTCGGTGTCTGCCAGCTTAAGTCTGCAGGATCCGGAGGTCTGTCTCTACCGGGATGGTTTTCCCAATCCCATCGGTCCAGGTTCTTCTCTCTCCTTCTCCTGTCTGGACTCTACGCATATCGACACCCAGCGTCTGGAGGAGTATGAGCCTATCTACAACCCGGGAGACTACTGGCTGCGCAGCAGTGGTACGACAGGTACCGCAAGCTTTACCGCTCTGAGTTACTACAACAGCACCGAGGACCGGGAATCCATCAATACTCTGGATGTTACGATGCCCGATCTCTACACTCCCCGAGGTATCCGAGTGGGTGCCAGCCGCGAAGACGTGCTGACAGCCTATCCCGAAGCAGTATCAGAAGATTATTGGGGAAAATATCCAGGCCAGGACTATCTGTGGTACTGCCGCGATTCCAACGACTTTGGACCTGCTATTTTATTCTTCTTCAATGGGGATACCCTGCACCAGATCACACTCACCAATATGTTTGACTGATTGGAGGCTTTGCTTATGGACAAGCGCTGTACGCCCCACTCTCCGCTGACCACCCGGCTGTCCGGCTCGGCGCGAGAGACGGAAAATCGCATTCGCAATATCTTCCAGTGGAAAAAGAAGCGCCCGCCGGCACTGGTACTGGCTCTGGCTGCTTTAGTCATTGTTTTGTGCGGCTCGCTGGTATCCTGTCAGGAGGGAACCACCTTTGTCTCCAACGTTGCCTCCGGTCGGGTGGACCAGATGGCTCTGAAGGATGATCTGGCTGAAGCTGCTCAAACCCTTTTCCCCTCTGGCTTCATTCAACCCACTTCTGTGGAGCTGATGGCTTTCACCCCCGGTGATGACGGAAATGTTGCCCTGGGAGCGGTTTGTGTACAAACCGACCGTTCCGAATCACTGCTCGCCTTGGGCGTACAAGACCAGCGGACCGGCCAACTGACCGCTCCGGTCTTCGCTACCATATGCACCGGAAGCCAACCCCATGTGGTAACTTTTAATAAGGACGGAGAAAGCTACCTTCTCTATGTGGCCAACAGTATCCACCTGGGGCTTACGTATGGAGAAGCTGGCCTCATCCGCTATGACGGAACTGACTTCACCTGGGTCTGGCCGGTGGAGGGGGACGTGCGGGAGGAGGACTCTCAGGCACGGAAGGATTATGAGGCCTACTGGCAGGAGTACAAGGCCCTTATGGCTCCCGGCGGCGTAGACATCTTTGCACAGACTGACAACGCAGTCATCAACGGAGACGGACCTCAGTGGGTACCCGACCACAACGAGACCTTTTACCCTGCGCCGGAGGACGCCCTCCCCATCCCGGTTCCCTGGCAGGTCCGCAATTGGTTGGAAACCTTTACCCGTCAAGACAACAACCCACTGAATGCCAACAATACCTCTGCTCTTTGGTCCATCCAGTCTCTGACACAGACTGAATTAACATCCGTGGAGCTGAAAGACACCCAGACTGCCTACACGGTACTGGCCCGGGCAAACACGGATGACACACTCTGGTTTACCGCCTGCCTCATCTATGACAGGGACGAGAACTCCTTGGAGGTCTATGACTATACCACAGGCTCTCTGGAAGAGGTCACAGAATACATCGAAAGTCTGGTTACCCTGATCTCCGGGATCGATTCCCAGGAGTTCTATACACTGGCCCACCAATACTACAGCCAGAAATACCAGGGACAAACCTACTACTTTGCCGCAGACCAGCCCGAAGTGCCTCAAGAAGGAGATCTGCGTTTGGGATCGGTGAGCTATAATGGATCCTGCCATCTTCCCGAAGGCATCGGCTCTACTTACACCGTAAGCTTCTCCAGATACCGTTCCGGAGAGTGGGCATCGCCCCGCATTCAGTATCTGGTTCTGCTTCGAAATGAAGATGGTTCTTTCTCATCGGTGCTGGGGGAGCCTTCTTCCTATCATGAGAACATGTCGGCATATGAAATCGTCCACCTGGCCGTTGACCAGGCAGAGAAATAAGCCTTTTTCCTCATCTCGTTCTTCCCTCTCACGCGCGGCGGACTTGGTTCCGCCGCGCCCTTTTTCTCCTCTCCAAATCTCCCCTTCTATTCCATCTTCTTCATTGAGAAATTCCATTTTTTCATCCCATTTCCCATCCTTTCCGCTGCCTCTGTGAGCTCTCTGTGATTTTAACATTTTTATCAAAATTCCAGTGTAAAAACTGTGTATTTTGCCAGGTAGCTTCCCCCTTGCTTCCGCCCTGAAAAAACGATATAATTTGTAAGGTACATAAACAGTTATGCCTTTTCCGGCCTTCGCAACAACAGGTATTTTTCCTGTGTTGCGCTTTTTCTGGTCTTGGTTTGTTAATTTTCTAACAAAACTGTTTAGAACCCGTCAAATTGTTTTAGATTTGACCGTTAGAAATCAACTTTTTAGGAGGAAACACTATGAAGGTTGCAATTTTCGGCGCCGGCACCATGGGTCGTGGTATTGCCCAGGTCTTTGCCGCAAACGGGCATACTGCCCTGATGTACGCCAGCAGCATCGCCTCCGCCCAGCGCCATAAGGAACAGCTGGACGCTTCTCTGCAAAAGCGGGTCGCCAAGGGCAAAATGTCTCAGGGCACCAAGGACGCTCTCATGGCCAATGTGCTGGTCGAGGAAGAGTCCGCCGCTGCTGATGCTGATCTGGTGATCGAGTGCATCGCCGAGGAGATGGGTCCCAAGAAGGAGCTGTTCCATCGCCTGGACGAGCTGTGCAAGCCGGAGACCGTGTTTGCTTCCAACACCTCCTCTTTGTCTATCACTGAGATGGGCAATGGTCTGAAGCACCCCCTCATCGGTATGCACTTCTTCAACCCCGTGCCCAGCATGAAGCTCATCGAGGTCATCCGCGGCGTGAACACTCCCCAGGAGACCTTCGACTTTGTGTACAAGCTGGCTCAGGACATCGGCAAGGAGCCCGTTGAGGTGGCAGAAGGCCCCGGCTTCGTGGTCAACAAGCTGCTGATCCCCATGATCAACGACGCCATCGGCCTGGTTGAGTCCGGCACCGCCTCCGTCGAGGACATCGACAAGGCTATGCGCCTGGGCGCCAACCACCCCATGGGTCCTCTGGCCCTGGGCGACTTCATCGGCCTGGATATCTGCCTGGCCATTATGAACACCCTGTACGATGAGACAGGCGATTCTAAGTATCGTCCTGCCCTGCTGCTGAAGAAGATGGTCCGCGGTGGTCTGCTGGGCGTCAAATCCGGCAAGGGCTTCTACGATTATTCCAAGTAAAAAAGTTTTAGGAGGACTGGAAAATGGATTTTCATCTGACTAGAGAGCAAGAGATGGTCCGCAAGATGTACCGTGAGTTTGCGGAGAACGAGGTCAAGCCCCTAGCCGAGGAGCTCGATGAGGAAGAGCGCTTCCCCATGGAGACCGTCGAGAAGATGGGCAAGCTGGGCATGATGGGCATCTACTTCCCCAAGAAGTACGGCGGCGCCGGCGGCGATGTGCTGTCCTACGCTATGTGCGTTGAGGAGCTGTCCAAGGTCTGCGGCACCACTGGTGTTATCGTGTCTGCCCACACCTCTCTGTGCTGCGCCCCCATCTATGAGCACGGCACCGAGGAGCAGAAGATGAAGTATCTGCCCGACCTGCTCAGCGGCAAGAAGATCGGCGCTTTCGGCCTGACCGAGCCCAACGCCGGCACCGACGCCTCCGGCCAGCAGACCACCGCTGTTCTGGAGGGTGACCACTATGTGCTCAACGGCTCCAAGTGCTTCATCACCAACGGCACTGTGGCCAGCACCATGGTCGTCTTCGCTATGACCGACCCCAAGGCCGGCAACCACGGCATCTCCGCTTTCATCGTGGAGAGCTCCTTCCCCGGCTTCTCCGTTGGTAAGAAGGAGAAGAAGATGGGTATCCGCGGTTCTTCCACCTGCGACCTGATCTTTGAGGACTGCATCGTTCCCAAGGAGAACCTGCTGGGCAAGGAAGGCCAGGGCTTCAAGATCGCCATGCAGACTCTGGACGGCGGCCGTATCGGCATCGCTGCTCAGGCTCTGGGTCTGGGCGAGGGTGCCATTGACGAGGCCGTCAAGTACACCCAGGAGCGTATCCAGTTTAAGAAGCGTCTGTCTCAGTTCCAGAACACCCAGTTCCAGCTGGCTGACATGCACACCCGCATGAAGGCTGCTCAGTACCTGGTGTACGCCGCTGCCTGCAAGAAGGAGAACCACGAGCCTTACTCCGTGGACGCCGCCATGGCTAAGCTGTTTGCCGCCGAGGCCGCTTCCGATGTGACCCGCCGCGCTGTTCAGCTGTTCGGTGGTTACGGCTACACCCGTGAGTATCCCGTGGAGCGCATGATGCGTGACGCCAAGATCACCGAGATCTATGAGGGTACTTCCGAGGTCCAGCGCATGGTCATTTCCCGTGCGATGGGTGTGAAATAAGATAGGAGGCAGATGGAAATGAAAATCATTGTTTGTGTTAAGCAGGTCCCCGATACCTCCGGTAAGGTGGCCGTGAATCCCGATGGTACTCTGAACCGCGCCTCCATGGCGACCATCACCAACCCCGACGACCTGAACGCCGTCGAGGCCGCTCTGGTCCTGAAGGAGCAGACCGGCGCCGAGGTCGTTGTCGTCTCCATGGGTCCTCCTCCTGCCGAGGGCATGCTGCGTGAGGTTATGGCTCGCGGCGTGGACCGTGCTGTTCTGGTTTCCGGCCGTGAGTTCGGCGGTTCCGATACTTATGCTACCTCTCAGATCCTGGCCGCTGCTATCAACAAGATCGGCCTGGACGAGGACGACGTGGTGTTCTGCGGCCGTCAGGCTATCGACGGCGACACCGCTCAGGTTGGTCCCCAGATCGCTGAGAAGCTGGGCATCCCCCAGGTTTCCTACGCTGCTGAGATCACCAAGGAGGGCAAGACCCTCACCATCAAGCGTATGCTGGAAGACGGCTACATGACCATCAAGGTCAACACCCCCTGCCTGATCACCTGCATCAAGGAGCTCAACGAGCCCCGTTACATGAGCGTGGGCGGCATCTTCGAGTGCTATGAGAAGCCCTACGAGGTCCTGGACTACAACGCTCTGAAGGACGATCCCCTGATCGATCCCGCTACCATCGGCCTGAAGGGTTCTCCCACCAACATCCTGACCTCCTTCACTCCTCCTCAGAAGGGCGCCGGCATGATGCTGGAGGGCGCCGACAAGGCGACCTGTGAGAAGCTGGCCGGCATCCTGGCTGGCAAGCATTTGATCTGATAGAAGGGAGAATTGAAGAATATGTCTACTTTCAACAGTGCTGATATCGCTGCCTTCAACGGCGGCGTGTGGGTATTCTGCGAGCAGCGTCAGGGCACCATGATGCCTACCTCCTTTGAGCTGATTTCCGAGGGCCGCAAGCTGGCTGACGAGCTGGGCACCAAGCTGTACGGCATTCTGCTGGGCCACAACATCGAGGGCATTGCCAAGGAGCTGGGCGGCTACGGTGCTGACGGCGTGTACGTCTGCGACCACCCCCTGCTGGAGAACTACACCACTGACGGCTACACCAAGGTCATCTGCGACGTGATCGAGGAGTACAAGCCTGAGATGATGCTGATCGGCGCCACCAACATCGGCCGCGATCTGGGCCCCCGCTGCGCCGCTCGTCTGCACACCGGTCTGTGCGCCGACTGTACTCACCTGGACGTGGATATGGGCATCTACAAGGACTTTCTGCGTGAGGCCTCCACTCTGCCCGCCGAGAAGATCAACGGCCTGAACACCGCTATGGTGCTGGGTGAGAAGCACGACGTGTCCCGCGACCTGAAGATGACCCGTCCTGCTTTCGGCGGCCACCTGATGGCTTCCATCATCTGCCCCCGTTTCCGCCCCGCTATGGCTACCGTGCGTCCCGGCGTTATGAAGAAGGCTCCCTTCGATCAGGCCAAGGCTGACGCCTGCGAGCTGATTAAGCCCAACTTCTCCCTGACCGAGGCTGACATGCAGACCCAGGTCATCGAGGTTGTCAAGGCCGCTAAGAAGCTGGTCGATCTGATCGGCGCTGACGTGGTCGTCTCCGTGGGCCGTGGTATCTCCAAGGACGTCGAGGGCGGCATCAAGCTGGCTGAGGAGCTGGCTGAGGTTCTCGGCGGCGTCGTGGGCGGCTCCCGTGCCACCATCGACTCCGGCTGGCTGTCCGCTGACCACCAGGTTGGTCAGACCGGCAAGACCGTTCACCCCAAGATCTATGTTGCTCTGGGCATCTCCGGCGCCATCCAGCACAAGGCTGGCATGCAGGATTCCGAGTGCATCATCGCTGTGAACAAGAACGAGAACGCCCCCATCTTTGAGATCGCTGACTACGGCATCTGCGGCGACCTGTTCAAGGTTACCCCCATGCTGATCGAGGCTATCAAGGCTGCTAAGGCTGCTCAGTAAGAGTAAACGTTCTACGCCCCGCTTCTCCAAGAAGCGGGGCGTTTTTATTGACAAAAGGGAGGTCCCGAATACTCGGGACCTCCCTTTTCCTATGGATAAAAGTTATGCCGCATGGGCCAGGAGCGCCTCAAAGAAGTCCATGTATGCATCATGGTCCAGGGCGTCGGCCTCAGGATGGAACTGCACGCCCAAGGTGAAGTCGTTAGCCTGGTACTCCAGAGCCTCAATCACCTCGTCCGGTCCGTAAGCTACCACGGTCAGGCCCTGCCCCACACGCTGGGGATTGGCCACCTGGTGGTGCCAGGATGCTACGTTAGCCAAGCTCGTGCCGCCTACGATGGAGTACAGCAGGGAGTCGGTATCGGTAACGGTAATGTCGTGACGGGCCCAATCGGGCTTATTGCGGTGGACGCGATAGTTGTCGTCCTTGCCCAGATAGGTGGGCAGATCCTGGATCAGACCGCCGCCGCACACCACATTCAGCATCTGCATTCCGCGGCAAATCGCCAGCATAGGTTCGTTGGTCTGGACCGCTGCCTGGATCAGATTGTAGTCCGAGGTATCCCGGATGTCCCGATACTCAGTGTTGTCCTCCAGCAGGGGGCTGTGCTCATCGCCGTACAGGTCGGGGTTGATGTCCTCGCCGCCGGTAACTACGATGCCGTCCACGCTCTTCAGCGCGGAGACTGCCTGCTCATAACGGGTGATCTGAGGCAGATGGGTCACTACGCCGCCCGCCTCACGGATAATATCCTGAATGTCAGTGTAGTCCACCGGATCACCGCCCCAGGAGATGCCGATGACCGGCTTCTCAGAGGCATAGGCCACCAGATTCTCAAAGAAGGTCAGGCAGGTATCAAAGTCGCAGGGAGCTTCCTTGCCCTGATAGAGCACCAGGCTGCAGTCATTCTCCGGATGGAACTGCACGCCTACACAGAAGGTCTTATCCTTATTTTCCACGGCTTCAATGATATCAACACCATTCAGCGTGGTCTTGGCGGTGACGGTCAGGCCTGTGCCCTCCACGCTCTTTACCGCCTGGTGGTGCCAGGAGGAGACGTTCTTCAGCACATCGGCGTTTACCACGTCGTACAGCAGGGAGTCCTTATCGATAATATCCACATCGTGGCGGGCATAGTCCCGATTGGGAGCATCGGCGGGCATCCGGTGCAGGTCATTGTACTCCGCGCCCTGGGCGGCGAAGTAGTCGGGAATGTCCTGGATAAAGTCGGCGCCGGAGACGATGCTCATCATCTGCATACCACGGCAGGCTGCAAAGGAGGGGATGTCCTGCTGGATGCAGTAAGCCATCAGCGTATAGTCGGAAATATCCCGGGTCGCGTTGATCTCTTCCCCGTGATTGGCTTCCTTCTGAGGCTCTGCAAAGAGCGAGGGGCTGATATCCTCGCCGCCGGTAAAGAACACGCCATCCACCTCAGCCATGACCTGAGCTACATTGGTATTGGCAAAGTTCTTTGCCTTGATCTGGTCCGCGTAGGCCTGCTTAAGCATGCCACTCTCCTCCAGATAGGCGCCGGTCACCTTGTTGCTGCTGTCATACTCCACAGCAGAGGAAGTGATCTGGGGCAGTTCCACCGCCACACCGCCCGCTGCACGGATCACGGTGGCAAATGCAGCATAATCCTGCGTATTGCTCTTCCAGCTGATACCGATAAAAGGCTTGCCTTCCATAGCCTTAGCATTGGACATCATCTGAACGAACACAGTCTTGTTCACTGCGCTGTTCGGGCTGTACTCCACTCCCTGAGTTAAGCCAGTGCTGGATGCCGCAGTGTTATAGCTGGCAGGCCAGGCAGTCAAGACGCCATCGGGTACATCCGCATACCGCAGCAGGATCGCCGCCGCCTCTACCTGGGTCGCTGCCGCATTGGGAGAGAAGGTATCACCACTCGTACCACTCATCAGGCCCTTTGCATAAACCAGGTTGATGGCCCCCTCATAGGTGCTGTTCTCAGCCACATCAGAAAACGCGCTGGGTTTCGCCTGGTACTCTGCCAACTGACCGGACAGGCCGGCGCTTTCTACCAGCAGTGCCGCCATTTCTCCTCTGGTCATGGTGTCTGGTGCTGCGGAGGCTGTTACTACCAGTCCCGCAGTCAGGGCACCAGCCGTACACAAGGACAAGAATTTACGAAAGATCCCCTTCTTCATTTCTTGAACTCCTTTCTTTTTGCTGCTATGGGATGCTGCCTTTCCCATGCTCCCCTCAAAGTAACGGAACGGCAGAGAGCCCATCCATTCGCAATGCTTTTTCAGATTATTTTAAGTATTACTTCCAAGAAGAATATAATATAGTGCATTGTTTTTGTCAATAAATACAACGCATTCTTTCCCTTTTTCTTCTGTGACCGCCCTTCTCTGCCGCGCATAGGCTGGAGCAGCACGGAGAGGGAGGAGATCAACTATGGCATGTGCAAAAACAATTTGGCTTTTGGGAGGAGACCGGCGGCAGGCAGAGCTGGCCCGGCTGCTGGCTATGGACGGGCATACAGTCCACACCTGGGCTTTGGAGGAGGGATTACCCGCCGAGGAACCAGGCTGCGCCCGCCAGCCTCCCGACGGCCTTTCTCAGGCAGACTGTGTGATCCTGCCGCTGCCGGCAGCAGATGGGACAGCACTACATAGTCCCCTGTCCCAGTTCCACCCCAGTCTGCGGCAGGTCTTTGACGCCTTGGCGCCCGGCCAGCTAGTGCTGGCGGGGATGGCAGATCCAGGCTTGAAAGCATTGGCTCAGGAGCGCAGGGTATGCCTGCTGGACTACTTTGCCCGGGAGGAACTGGCTGTGGCCAACGCAGTACCCACAGCCGAAGGAGCGATCCAGATCGCCATGGAGCAGCTGCCCATCACCCTCCACGGCGCCCAGGTGCTGGTGTTGGGCTTTGGGCGGATCGGGCAGGCTACCGCTCTGCGTCTGGCCGCTCTAGGCGCTGAGGTAACGGTAGCCGCCCGTCGCTGGGAAGCCCTTGCCTGGGCGAAAGCCGTGGGCTGTAAGGGCGTCCTTCTGTCACAGCTTACGGAAAGCCCCTGCCCCTTCCATCTGGTGGTCAACACCGTTCCCGCCCTAGTCTTAGGGCGGGAGGTCCTGAAATCTCTGCCCGCCGGCTGCCTCATTCTGGATCTGGCCAGCAAACCAGGCGGCGTGGACCGCACCGCCGCCCAAGAACTGGGTCTGCCCGTGATCCATGCTCTCTCCCTGCCGGGCAAGGTGGCCCCCGTAACTGCGGCAGCCATCCTTCAAACCACCATATATCATATGCTCCAGGAACTGGAGCAGCCAGGAAAGGAAGATGCTACATGATCGACCAAACGGTCGGCTTTGCCGTGTGCGGCTCCTTCTGCACCCACGCCAAGGCCATGGAGGCCCTGGAGCAGGTAAAAGCCCGCTTCTCCACGGTAATTCCCATTGTCTCGGAATCTACCGCCGCCACCGACACCCGCTTTGGCCCTGCCCATGAGCTGATGCGGGAGATGGAGCGGATCTGTGACCGGCGGGTCATCTCCTCCATCCGGGAGGCAGAACCCATCGGCCCCAAGAAGCTGCTGGATCTGCTCATCATTGCTCCCTGTACCGGAAACACGCTGGGCAAGCTGGCCTGCGGTATTACGGACACAGCGGTCACCATGGCCGCCAAAGCCCATCTGCGCAACCAGCGGCCCCTTCTCATTGCCCCCTCTACCAACGACGGTCTGACTGCCTCCGCCCCAAATCTGGGCGCTCTGCTCAGCCGCAAATACATCTATTTCGTCCCCTTCGGACAGGACGACCCGGTGAAAAAGCCCACCTCCCTGGTGGCAGACTTTTCTCTGGTGGCCGACGCGGCTCAGGTAGCCCTGGAGGGTCGCCAGCTGCAGCCTCTGCTGCGGGTGGTTTAGGCAAAAAAATTCCCCGGCCCAGGCCGGGGAATTTTTGTATTCTGATTAGATCGCGTGACCCTTCTGCTTGATCATATCCACCACGCGCTGGGCCAGAGCCTGGCACAGCTCCTGATCAGGAGCCTCCACCATCACGCGGACGAGGGGCTCAGTGCCGGACTCACGGACCAGGATGCGGCCGGTGTTGCCCAGCTCGGCAGCCACTGCGTCCACAGCGGCTTGAACATCGGCGTCAGCCTGGGCAGCCTTCCTATCCTTTACCCGCACGTTGATGAGCACCTGAGGATAGATGGTCACCGGCTCAGCCAGCTTACTCAGAGGCAGCTTCTTGGCCAGCATGGCCTCCATGATCTTCAGGGAGGTGAGGATACCGTCGCCGGTACGGGCGTACTTGGTGAAGATGATGTGGCCGGACTGCTCGCCGCCGATGCGGTGGCCGTTCTGCACCATGTTCTCATAGACATACTTGTCGCCCACGGCGGTCTTCTCATAACCGATACCCGCCTTCTCCAGAGCCTTGTACAGGCCGAAGTTGGACATGACGGTAGTAACCACCTTGTTGGTGACCAGCTTGCCCCGCTCCTTCATGTAGCAGGCATACAGGTACATGATCTGATCGCCGTCCACCAGCTTGCCGTTCTCATCCACGGCCAGGCAGCGGTCAGCATCGCCGTCATAGGCAAAGCCCACGTCCATCTTGTTCTCCACTACGTAGCGCTGAAGGCCCTCGATGTGGGTGGAACCGGCGTTGAGGTTAATGTTAGTGCCGTCGGGGTTGGTGTTGATGGTGAATACCTGGGCGCCCAGGGCCTCAAAGATCCGGGGGGCAATGTGCCAGGCGCTGCCGTTGGCACAGTCCAGAGCCACCCGCTTGCCCTTGAAAGAATACACGGCCAGGGAAATGAGGTAACCCATGTAGCGGTTACGGCCGGCAGTGTCGTCCACGATGCTGCCCACCTGGGCCTCGGTGGCCATGGGCAACTCCTTCCAGGGCTGTCCGTCCAGCTCCAGCTTGCCGTCCAGATAGTCCTCTACCAGGGAAATGACGCTCTCCTCCATCTTCTCGCCTTCGCCGTTGATGAGCTTGATGCCGTTATCATAGAAGGGGTTGTGGGAGGCGCTGATCATCACGCCGCAGTCAAAGCCGTCGGTACGGGCCACGTAGGAGACAGAGGGAGTGGTGGTGACATGGAGCAGGTGGACGTCAGCGCCGGAGGCGGCCATACCCGCGCTGATGGCGTACTCCAGCATATAGCTGGAGCGGCGAGTATCCTTGCCCACCACGATCTGAGCCCGGTGGGTGCGGCCGAAATACCAGCCCAGGAAGCGGCCGATCTGATAGGCGTGATCGGCGGTCAGGCCCTCGCCGGCCTTACCACGGAACCCGTCCGTGCCAAAATACTTTCCCATATGTATTCACGCTCGCTTTCTATACTAAATGTATCTAATTACACCGGTAAAAAGACCGGATGGAAGGATGCGGTTCAGGTGCGGGGGATAATATGGTCCTTATCTTTATAGATGTGGTCTGCCTCCACCGTGCCCCGTACACAGGAGGTGGGATAGACACTGCTGCGGCGACCCAGGATGGTACCGGGGTTGAGCACCGAGTTACAGCCCACTTCCACAAAGTCGCCCAGGATGGCGCCCATCTTCTTGCGGCCGGTCTCGATCTTCTCCTCGCCGTTCTTGACCACCACCAGGGTCTTATCCGACTTTACATTGGAGGTAATGGAACCGGCTCCCATGTGGCTCTTATAGCCTAGGATAGAGTCGCCCACATAGTTATAGTGAGGAGTCTGGACATTGTCAAAGAGGATGACGTTTTTCAGCTCCACGGAGTTGCCCACCACACAGTGCTCGCCAACCAGAGCAGAGCCGCGGATGAAAGCACAGTGGCGCACTTCAGTCTCAGGACCGATGATGCAGGGCGCGCCCAGATAGGCGGTGGGAGCCACGGTAGCCGTCTTATGGACCCAGACATTGGGCTGGGGCTGGTCATACTCCTCGGGGGACAGTCCCGCTCCCAGGGTAAGGATCAGCTCCTTGATGCCGTCCAAAGCCTGCCAAGGGTACTGGAACTGCTTGAGATAGTCCCCCGCCAACGTATGGGAGAGGTCCAGAAGATTACTGATTTCCAAATTCATGGTTCATTGCCTCCTTGTCAAATGCAGCTTGAGGCGTCAGCGGTACTGCTCCATGCACTGGTGTACCACTGCGTCCATCTCGTCCAATTTTTGGAGCATATCCTTCGCCAGAGCAATCTGACAGCGCGCACGCACCAGATTGTGCTCCGGATACTGGATCTTAAAGTAGGGGCTGCCCAGAATATAATCATCCAGGAAGCGGGTAGCCAACTCACAGGTCAGAGCAAAACAGCTCAGGGCCAGGGTATCTACCTCTTGCTGGGTGAGGGTGGCAGCAGTGTGCTTCAGGAAGCCCTGGGTGAAGGCCCGGAACACTTCCATATCCACCCCAGCCTTCTCCGCCTCGGGGGAATCCTCCTCCACGTAGTTGGCCGCAAAGCGGATGGCATCGCCAAAGTCGTGGCCCACCAGGCCAGGCATTACGGTATCCAGGTCAATAACTACGATGGCCTGGTTTCCGTTGGGCTGAAAGAGGACATTGTTGATCTTGGTGTCGTTATGGGTCACCCGCAGAGGCAGCTGTCCCGCCTCATAGAGGTCGGTAAGACGACAGGCCTGCTCCTGCACAGACTTGAGCCACTCCACCTCCTCGGCCACCTGGGCAGCCATGCCCATAGGATCCTCCGCCACATCGGCAAGCAGCTTCTGATAGCGCTTGCGGGTGTCGTGGAAATCGGGAATGGTCACATAGAGCTGCTGGGCGTCAAAGTCGGCCAACAGCATTTGGAACTCGCCAAAGGCCTCGCCGGCACTGCGCACCACTTCCAGGTCGGAGCAGGTATTATAAGTGGTGGAAGGGATGTAGTTGAACAGGCGCCAGAACCCGTTGTCATCAAAGAGATAGATCTTCCGGTCCGGCGTATGGTGAAAGTGCAGAACGGTACGCTGGGGCTGCTTGGCGTGGATGTACTCGGTCACCTTATCGATGTTCTCCATAACCTCTACCGGCTTTTTGAATACAAAGGTATTCACCGCCTGGATGATATAGGACTTGGGCCGTCCATCCGGCCGCAGATAATTGACCTTATAGGTGCGGTTTACATTCCCCACCTTGATCTCCTCGTAGGACTGAAAGGCCCCCTCAATACAGAAGGCCTGACAAACCTGCTGAAGCTTTTCTTCCATGTGTTTGTACTCCTCTATGTAAGATCCCGCGCACTTGGCTCGGCGGGTATTTTAGCTTAACACTCCTATTATAATGCCTCTGGAGCGGTGGAGCAAGCATCATATCAGGCAGTTTCCCGAGCAGCTTCTCCAATGGAACATATTATAATCGCTTTCTTCCGGTTTTTCCATAAATTTATCCTGCTTTTCTCTTAAAAAATATATATTTCTTGTGGTAATCTTTGTTATTTTCTCTTTTTTTGAAAACTTTTTTCTTCCATTCGGCTGAGGATATGCTACAATAGGAAAAACGGGGCCGCGCCCCAGGACTTTGTATTTTAGAGAAAGGACGAGCGCTTATGAACAAATTTCTTGCCGGCGTGATCCAGCTGGATTCCCAGGACGATGTGCAGGCCAATCTGGCCGCTGCGGAAGAACTGATCCGCGGGGCTGCCGCCCAAGGCGCTAAGCTCATCTGTATGCCTGAGAGCGTCAATTATGTGGGACCCGGAATCCGGGACATTGCAGAAGCGGTCCCCAGTGGACCTACCTTCCAGCGCTTCTCCGCGTTGGCCAAAGAACTGAATGTGTGGCTGCACTGCGGCAGTATCTACGCCCAGAGCGGTGAGGAACGCCCCTACAACTGCACCATGGTCATCAACCCCCAGGGGGAGCTGGCTGCCCACTACGAAAAGCTCCATCCCTTTGACGTGTCCATCGGCAACGGCGGTCCCACAGTCCGGGAATCCGACCGGATCTGCCCCGGCCAGAACATCGTTACAGTGGACACCAAAGAAGTTGGTCATCTGGGGCTGTCCATCTGCTATGACATGCGCTTTGGTGAACTGTTTCGCATCATGGCTCTGGAGGGAGCCAATATTCTCCTGTGCCCGGCCAACTTTACCCTGAACACCGGCAAAGATCACTGGCTGCCTCTGCTCAAGGCCCGTGCCATTGAAAATGGCTGCTATGTGATCGCACCGGGCCAGATCGGCAGAAAACCCCGTTTCCAGGCCTATGGCCATTCCATGGTCATTGACCCCTGGGGCAATGTGATTGCCTGTGCCTCTGATAAACCCTGCTTTATTACGGCAGAGATCGATTTGGATTATGTCCAGACGGTGCGCCAGCAGATCTTCACGCTGGAAAACCGCCG